>Ga0154308_1083_pt1 | contig 42356 bp, 45 predicted proteins | sample RifGroA2_FD_105602 | JGI IMG/M metagenome (GOLD analysis project Ga0154308, IMG submission 105602) | Bacteroidetes bacterium GWA2_32_17
AGATGCACCACAAAACAGGGGACTTTAGTCCCAATCATTTTATTGAGAATCAGGGGCTTTTAAGCCAAAAATGGGTTATTAGCTTGACGCGTATGCGCCTGAGCGGGAGAACTCGAACATTATGAATCAAACACTGAAGTTTATAGACAGTTACTACATAAAAGTTCGAAAGAACTAAATTGCTATTTTAACATATTGTAAAATATTTTCAAGTTCGATATTAATGAATTCAGCTAATTCGGATTTGTAACCCGAATGATAATATCAATATACCAGCTAATTCGGATATGTAATCCGAATTTTATAATAACATATTGTAAAATATTTCAAAACTCAACAAGATAAGACCTAAATTTTACTAATTTTTAATAAATCAAATAGCTTTATTTTTGTATTTTTGCATTTAAAAATAAAATCTTGAAACAATATATCTGTTTGTTTTTTGTTGTTTGCACTTTTATTGCATTAATATACTCTTGTGCAAGTCAATCGGCATTACATGGAGGTCATAAAGATGAAAAGCCACCTACATTACTTAATAGTGAACCAATAAATAAATCATTAAATTTCAACGAAAAAAAAATAGCATTAAATTTCGATGAGTTTTTGCAGTTAAAATCAGTTCAGCAGAAATTTGTAATGTCGCCACCAGTAAAGGAAAATCCGCAAATAATTAATAAGGGTAAGACGGTTATTATAAGTTTTAAAGATTCGCTTTTGCCTAATACAACCTACAACTTAAATTTTTCAGATGCAATTGCCGATTTGAATGAGGGAAACTCAATAAACGATTTTCATTTTTGTTTCTCAACTGGCTCTGTAATTGATTCGTTAATGGTATCGGGTAAAGTGTTAAATGCTATAACATTGAAACCTGAAAAAAATATGTTTGTAATGCTTTATACCGATACAATTGATTCGACACCTATTAAACAAGTTCCATATTACATTGGTAAAACAAATGATAATGGAGATTTTAAAATTGAAAATGTAAAAAATGGACGATATAAAATTTTTGCTTTACAGGATGGCAACAGTAATATGTTATTCGATTTACCATCCGAAATAATTGCCTTTTCAGATACAATAATTGTACCTTCTGTTACAACAGAAATAAATGTCAATGACTCTACAACAATAATAGATGTTAACGACTCTATAAAAAATGATTCCAGTAAAGTAATATTTAAAAAAATAATTTACAAACCCGACAGTATAAATTTATTTGCATTTGAAGAAGATCGTGCAAAACAATTTGTAAAGAAGGTTTCGCGTTCATACAAAAACAAATGTATGCTTCAATTTAATCGTAAAGGTTTTGGTAATGCAACTGTTGATGGAATAACAACAAAAAACTTTTTAACCGAAAAAAACGAAACACTCGATTCACTTACACTTTGGTTAATAGATTCTTTAGATTATTTAAAAGATACTGTAACTTTTCAGTTAAAATATTTTAAAAAGGATAGTTTGAACAAAATTTTTGAAGTTACTGAACCTGTGTCATTTGTATATAATGTTAATGCTCAAAAAGTACAACAACCCAGCAAGCTAAATGTTATTACTAATTTCACCAACAAACAAGTTGTAAATTCAAATATTGATATTATATTACGTTTTTCAAATCCTGTACTAAACCTTACAAACAATGATATTATTGTTGAAGAAGCGAAAGACAGCGTATATAATATTATTTTACCAAACATTACTCACGATAGTTTATCGCCATGTGTTTTTCATTTTTCATATTTATGGAAAGATAATATGAATTACAGAATAATAATCGAAAAAAACAAAATACACGATATTTATAATTTAACTTGCGATTCGCTTGTTAAATCGTTTAAAACCTACTCTGCCGATAATTATAGTGCTGTGTCATTTAGCATTACAGGTAAAGAAAATTTCTATGTTTTTCAATTAGTAGATTTAACTGGAAACGTAGTTCAAACATTTAACGGAAATATTCCATTAATTAAGAAATTTACACAGTTAAACCCCGGAAAGTTTCGTCTAAAGGCATTTGCTGATAACAACAAAAATGGGGAATGTGATACAGGTTTTTATTTAGAACACAAACTTCCTGAAAAAATTTATCTTTATCCCGAAGAAATTAACCTTCGTTCAAACTGGGAAATAGATATTAAATGGGATATAAAAGATTAAATAATAGTTTCGGGTTTCAGGTTTTTGGTTTCGGGTTTGAAGTTTTTAACAACCTCAAACTAAAAACTATAAACTAAAAACTAATTAATATAAACTTATGAAGAATTATGAATTTGATGCTTTAATAATTAAACACCCAACCTTAAATTCGGGTTATATTGAGTTTCCTTACGATGCCGAAAAAGAGTTTGGTAAAAAAGGTCAAATAAAAGTAAAAGTTTGGTTCGATAGCTATTTATACAGAGGTTCGTTATTTAAAATGGGATTGCCATGTTATTGGGTTGGGGTAAGTCAGGAAGTTAGAAAAGCAATCGGTAAAAACCCGGGTGATGTTGTTCACGTTGTTATTGAAAAAGATGACGATGTTAGAACTGTCGAAATCCCTGAAGATTTAAAAAATTTGCTTACAAAGCACATTGTTGCAAAAGAAAAATTTGAGAAATTCTCATACAGCCACAAAAAAGAATGGGTAATGTGGTTAAACGATGCAAAAAAATCTGAAACACGAAATAAAAGACTTCAAAAGATATTAGATAAACTTTTAGAAAATTAATTTTTAAATAATAAATAATTTTTATTTTTGAACTTAAATTCAATTAATTAATAACAATTTAAAAAACATTTTATGATTATTTTATCTGAAGCAATGCAAACAATTTCAACAAATTGGAATAATAAATTTGTGGAACTTACTCCAGGCGTTTATCGTCTCGATGTTGGATTAAAGCTAAAAGACGAAACTATCCGTTATCAATTTGTATATGTTTGGCAAGTAAAAAACCAAAATGGTCGCGACCAAGTATTTATGAACAGTCGTGCCGGAATGTATAACAACAATCTAAATCTTTATCAATTGTTAAAAGACAGTGGCTCGGGTTATTATTCTACTATTACAATTGTTCCCGATAAAAATGCTGAAGGCAATCCTTGCGAAACTGTTGTTGTTCAAGCATCGCCATATTTGGATTCACTATCTGTTGAATTATTAGGTGATATTATTTTTGAAGTTGCAAACGAAGCCGATTGGTTAGAAGAGAAACATTTTGGAGGAGACAATAATTAGAGCTTGTCTATAAACTACAAAATAAATAACAATTTAAGAATTTAGATTTACGATTTAGGAATTAAAAAGCTGAATGTAAGTTCTTATTCTTAAATCCTTTATCCTAAATTTTATAAAAAACCGATTTTATATTCAAATAAATTAAATCAAAATTATGGAAATAAAAAAAGACGAACTTATAAAAGAAGCCCGTTACAAATTTAATAAAGTAAATGTTTATTCATCAAGCGAATGGATGGCTAATTCTACAAAAAAGTATCGTTCAGTTTTCGATACTAAAGAAACAACTTACATTTATTCCGAATCGTCTTTATATAACAAATTGTTTGATGAACAGGATTGGGAAGCAAAAATTAATTTAAAGTGTTTTTCTTTAGATGGAAAAAATCGTAAAGAGCTTTGTAGTATTGACTCAAAAAAAACTATTTCAAAAGAAGATAATATCGTTTATATCCGCGATGGGTGGGGAACTGATACTCGCGGTTCATACTGGAAAAGAGGCGATTATCTTTGGGAAACATATATTGATGATAAATTACTAGGTTCTAAAAAATTCTATATTGAAGATAACGGACTTGTAACATTAAACGAAAATCCATATTTTGACGTACATTCTCTTAAGTTTTATATCGGCGGAGCTGAAGGCATTATAAAAGACAGGAGAGTTTACTTAAAAAAAATAAACAGAAAAACTGCTCAATATTTGTTTGCAGAATTTTCGTTTATTAACAAATCGGATAATGATTGGTTCTGCGAATTGTTTTTTAACTTTTACGATGATGCAAATCAATTAAAAGGTCAGGTTTCGAGCATAAAATATATTGAAAAAAATCGAAAAGATGAAATAATAACTTTCGAAGAGGGTTGGGGAAACTCAACTCCCGGAACATGGATTGATGACAGCTATTCTGTTGAAATTGTTTTTATGGATACTTTAGTTGCAGTAGCTTCAATTGAAGTTGGTAATGAGGAAGAAAATGGCGAGGTAGAAGTATTTAATTCAAGTGATAAATGCACAATACTTAAAACATCAACTGATAAAGTGAAAGAAACCGAATCAATTGAAGAAGTACTAAAAGAGTTGAACTCTTTAATTGGTTTAGAACAAATTAAGAAAAAAATTAATGAACATATTACTTACCTTAATTTCATTAAACTCAGAAAAAACAAAGGATTTAACGACACCGAAATAATTTCGTTACATAGTGTTTTCACAGGCAATCCAGGAACTGGAAAAACTACAGTAGTGCGAATTTTAGGTCAAATGTATAAAAAAATGGGTTTATTAAGTAAAGGACACATTGTTGAAGTTGACAGAGCCGATTTGGTTGGCGAGTATATTGGGCATACTGCTCCTAAAGTTAAAGATAATATTGCTAAAGCCAGAGGTGGCATTTTGTTTATTGACGAAGCATATTCGTTAGCACGAAAAAACGATGATTCAAAAGATTTTGGCAAAGAAGTTATCGAAATTATACTTAAAGAAATGTCGGATGGTAAAGGCGATATAGCTATTATGTGTGCAGGATATCCAAAGGAAATGGAAATTTTTCTTGAATCAAATCCCGGCTTAAAATCCCGATTTTCGTATTATTTTCATTTTGATGACTACTTACCCGAAGAATTGTTTAGCATTTCCATTTCTGCTGCGAATAAAAGAGGAATGCAAATATCACTACCTGCACAAAATATTATTAAAAAAGCGATGGTTGATGCATATCGCGCCCGCAATAGGACATTCGGAAATGCACGTTTTGCAAATTCAATTATTACAGAAGCAAAAATAAATCTGGGAATAAGATTAATGAGTTTGCCAAATGTTATCGAACTTTCGAATGATACGCTTTCTACTATTGACGTAGCCGATGTTGAAAAAATATTTAAATCGAATGATAAAAAACAACTTAATTTGAATGTTGATGACGAACTTCTACGTTCAGCAATGGCAGAGTTAAATAAATTGATTGGAATTAAAAACATAAAACAGGAAATTGATGAGCTTATTCGTTTAGTACAATATTATAGAGAAACAGGAAAAGATGTTTTGAATAAATTTTCGTTGCATAGTGTTTTTATCGGAAATCCGGGGACAGGAAAAACTACCGTTGCACGTATAATTGGAAAAATTTATAAATCTTTGGGTTTGTTAGAAAAAGGGCACGTTGTTGAGTGCGAAAGAGAATCGTTGGTTGCCGGTTATATTGGACAAACAGCCATTAAAACAAAAGAACAAATCGAAAAAGCAAAAGGTGGCGTATTGTTTATTGACGAAGCTTATGCTTTAGCTGGAAACTCAAAAGACGATTTTGGCAAAGAAGCCATCGAAGTTATTTTAAAAAACATGGAAGATATGCGTGGTCAGTTTTCAGTAATTGTAGCCGGTTATCCAGATAATATGAATGTTTTTTTAGAATCAAATCCAGGTTTAAAATCGAGATTCGACCGCACTTTTGTTTTCGAAGATTATTCGGCAGATGAGCTTTTTGAAATTGCAAAAATTTTATTTTCAAATGAAAATTTAAAACTCGATTCTGAAGCAACTGAATATATAACAAAGTACATCGAGGCAATTTATGCAAACCGCGACCGTTATTTTGGAAATGCACGAACAATACGAAAAGTTGTTGAAGAATCTATTAAAAATCAGAATTTACGAATGGCATCTGTTCCTGCATCTCAAAGGACAAAGGAAATGCTAAATACATTAACTTTAGCCGATGTTGTGGAATTTGTTCCGGAGCCAAACAAAACAAGAGTAACTATTGGGTTTAAATAATAAAAACTCTAATATTATTAATACTTTTCTTGAGAAGTTGCACCCGTAACAATTGCAACGCTTGCACCACAGCCCAAGCGGTTTGCTCCGGCATTAATTAATGCAATTGCCTGCTCATAATTTTTGATACCACCGCTTGCTTTAACTCCCATTTTTGTTCCAACTATTCGCCTCATTAATGCAACATCCTGAACAGTTGCACCATGTCCCGAAAATCCTGTACAGGTTTTTACAAAATTAGCATCGGCTTTTTTAGATATTTCGCAAGCTAATATTTTTTCTTCTTCGGTAAGCAAGCCGGTTTCAATAATAACTTTAAGGACAGTGTTACTGCGGCATGCACGTTTAATTGTTCTAATATCTTCTTCAACTAATTTTAATTCACGCGATTTTAAAGCTCCTACATTAATTACCATATCAATTTCGTTTGCTCCGTTTGATATAGCTGTTCTAGCTTCAAATGCTTTGCTTCTGCTGTCCATTTCGCCTAATGGGAAGCCAATAACTGAGCAAATTAGAATTCCCGAACCTCTTAGTTTTTTAGCAACAAAAGGTACCCACGAAGAGTTAACACATACTGATTTGAATTTGTAGGTACGTGCTTCGTCGCATAATTTTTCAAACTGCGATTTTACAGCTTCGGGTTTTAATAAAGTATGGTCAATATAACCTGCTAACTCAAGTGCTGTCATTTGCTTTGCATTTTTAGATAATTCAGACTTATTATCTTGTTCTTTCATTTTTTCATTTAATCGTGCCATTACTTCTTTAGTGATTTTATCAATCATTTCGTTATGTTCCATATTAATTATTCTATATTTATTATTTAAAAAAGTTTATTGTTCTTTACGAAATACGAATTATACGAATGTACAAATAAAATATTGTTTCATCGTTCTATGTTCAAAAAAGTTTATTGTTCTATGTTCATTGTTAATATAGTCATACATTGTCATTCAGTAGTCATACTTTGTCATTCAGTTGTTTTTATTGCTATTGTATGACCATTGTTTGACAATTGTGTGACTATTGTTTTTGTTGTTCATTGTTCACTGTTCGTGGTATTTAATACTTTGTACTTTATTTCTATTTATTTCGAGCAATTTCTATATATTGTTTATCATTCCCTCTATACTTAATACTCATCTTTCTCTCTCAATAGCCATCATTTTATTTATTCTTTGCAAATGTCTTCCACCTTCGAAACGTGTTTCGAGCCATAGTTTAGCCATTGTACACAATTCAAGGGAAGAATGTTGATTTGTGCCCATTGTTAAAACATTTGCATTATTATGTTCGCGGCTGTTTTGTATTGTTTTTTCGCTCCAGCATAAAGCAGCTCTTATTCCTTTAACTTTATTGCAAACCATACATGAGCCAATTCCTGCTGCATCAAGCATTATACCTCTGTCACACTCACCGGATACTACTTTTTTGGAAACGGTATATGCGAAATCGGGGTAATCAACTTTTGTTATATTGTTATCAGTACCAACATCAATAACATTATATCCAATACTTTGTAAATATGTTTTAAGCATTTCTTTTGAATCAAAAGAGCCATGGTCAGCACCAATAGCAATTCTTTTAACTTGTGCAGCATTATTTATTTTGTCGGCATAAGAAATATTATCTGACATATTTTAATATATTAAATTGATATTTCATCAACAATTCCGGCAATTACGGTTCTGATAGTGAAAGTATCGGGCTCGTTAATTATTTCTCTTGCCGAATTACCTTCTTCAAGAACAAGCACAGTGTCTCCAACTCCAGCTTGTACTGCATCAATTGCAAGAAATGATGTTCCATTATTATTTCTCAAAAAATCTATAGGTTGAACAACCATAATTTTTTTCGATTCGTAACCTTTGGCTTTAATTGTTGAGACTATATTTCCTATTACTTTTGCAAGTATCATTATTGTTTATTGTTTGAAAAAGTTCTATGTTCAAAAATGTTCATTATACTTTGTTTATTGCCTATTGTTTTTGATTTTGGAATTTGGGTTTTGTAATTTGGGGTTTGTTTTTTGTTCAATGTCCATTTCGTCAACAATGCCCATAATTGCAGCATCGCAGGGGTTCATTAAAGTTTCAAGAATTCTGCTTGCTTCTCTACTTGTTTCATAATATATTAACCCGCCAACTCCCGATTGAATTGTATCAACAGCAACAATTGCATTGCCAACATTATTCAATTTCTCATCAAGTGGCTGAACAAGCATTAATTTTAAACCCTCAAAAGATTCTACTTTTACGGTGCTTACTACACGTCCTATTACTCTGCCTAGTTTCATATTTTTATCAGTAATCAGTTATCGGTAATCAGTTTGGAGTTATTACAAAATTTATCTGCTTTAGCAATCATAGAAAATAACATTTTACCGACTAAAGCATATTTTTCACAAAAATAACAAGAAATTTCTTGAGAAATATATTTGCAATCAAATGATGTTTCAATCCAATGCTGGGTTTCTAACTGTTCTCCATCAGCATCTGTTAATTTGCTAATAAAATGTTTTTCATATTTTCTTTTTGCCCAAGATTCAGCAATTTGAGATCCTACTGAGCGAGATGATCTTCTTATTTGGTCAGTAAGCGAATATTTTTCTTCTTTTGAAAAATTATTAGTTAATTCAAAAATCTCAAGAGAAAGTTTTCTTGATAATTTATAAACTTCTAAATCTCTATAACTTTTTACATAATCCATTTTCTTAAATTTTTTAAATACTGATTACAAATTACCATTTACTGATTACTTTTAAATTATTCTGAGATAATCAACAAGTGTACACCTTCTTTCTCTTGTAAAAGTTCTTGCTCTTGTAACGCCTTCGCCTGTTGGACTTGCTATAGTAAATGAAGCAAATCCTGCTCCGCCAAATCCTAAACCTGCATAACTCGGTCCATTCTTAATAAATATTGAACAATTCATAACTTTAGCCATTTTGCTAAGTTTTGCAATATTTAATGAGTACATCATGGCAGTATGTCTGAATCCGTGTTCACAATCTACAGCCAAATCAATAGCTGCATCAACATCTTTAACTCTGACAATTGGCATAACAGGCATAAGTTGTTCTGTCCAAACCAAAGGGTGATTTTTATCTACTTCGCAAATTAATAAACGGGTAGATGAAGGCACATTTAAACCAATTCCTTTTGCTATAAAATCGGCATTTTTACCAACAAAATTTTTATTTGCAGCACCTTCGTGTCCTGGTCCTCCAGGGTCAGAAATTACTAATTCTGTGATTTGTTTTATCTGGTTGTCTGTTAGTTCATAAGCACCATTTTTTTTCATTTCTTCTTTTAATTGAGCGGCTACCGATTCAACAACTATTACTTCTTTTTCGCAAATACAAATCACATTATTATCGAAACTTGCACCATCAACAATATCTTTAGCAGCTTTAGTGATGTTTGCAGTTTCATCAACAACAACAGGAGGGTTCCCGGGACCAGCGGCAATAACTTTTTTACCGCTGTTCATAGCAGCTTTTACAACTGCTGGGCCTCCTGTAACAACCATTATTGCAATTTTTTTATGACACATTAATTCTTTAGCCGATTCAATTGTTGGTTCATCAATACAAGAAATTAAATTAACAGGACCGCCTGCTTCAATAATAGCAGTATTTAACAAACTAATAAGTGATGCAGAAACTTTTTTTGCCGATGGATGTGGATTAAAAACGACTGCATTACCGGCAGCAAGCATTCCTATTGCATTGCATATAATTGTAACTACAGGATTTGTGCTCGGTGTTATTGCACCGATAACTCCATAAGGAGCTCTTTCAACAAGAGTTAGTCCATGATCGTCAGTAAATGCTTCTGATACAATGTCTTCTACGCCGGGGGTTTTATTAATTCCAAGTTCATTTTTTAATACTTTGTTTTCCCATCGTCCCATGCCTGTTTCTTCGTGTGCCATTTTCGACAGAATTTCATTATATTCCATAGAAATTTTCCGTATATTGGCAATGAGCTTCTTTCTGATTTCTAACGATATTTTTGAAAATTCTTTGAAAGCTATATCTGAAGCTTCAACAGCATTATTCAAATTTGAAAATACTCCAAGTTTTTTTTCATTATTTACATTTGTTGAAGTAAGATTCATGCTTTTAATAACTTCTTCAACTAATTTTCTTACATTTTGTTCTGTATAATCCATTTTAAATTCTCAAATTACATAAAAAACTGTTTTATTTCAATATGTGGTTGTGGAATAATTACGTCTTTGCACAATTGATTTTTTTCTTTAACTTTTGCAGTAGCAACATTCATTGCTGCCTCAACTGCATCTAATGTACCCATCATTTTCACGTACGATTTTCCACCAAAGCCAATAGCAAGTCTTATTTCGATAATTTTCACATTTCCTGTTTTGGCAGCTATATCGCCTGCTTCGATACTTGACGCTACTGATAATGTTTCAATTATACCAATTGCATTCCAATCTGTAGTTTTAATAATATTCCCTATAGCAGGAACAATATCCTGATGAACCATTGGTAAATATAAGTTGTCAACTAAATAATCTTTTCCTGTTTCAGAACCCATTTTAAATGAATATTCTACAGAAGCAACATCGCCACTAAAAACAATAATATATTTTCCGGGACAAATAGTTCTTGCTTCAATGATTTTAATTTGTGCAATTTTTACCATATCATCAAGAGCTTTTATGCCAATTGCAATGCTACTAAACTCTAAAACGCCTAAAACAGTTGTTGTCATTTAAAAATATTATTACTATTCAACTTCAAAAGTAAATATAAATTGCTTCATGTTTATTGTCATACATTGTCATACAATAGTTAACACATTGTCATACTTTGTAATTCATTGTTTATTGTTTCATTATTATTTAACCATTTAGCAATTTAACAATTTAACAATGAAACATTTTTAAAATTTGATATAATCTGTGGCTTAAAAGAACAGAGGCTTAATAGTAACAAATTATTTCTTATAAACTATTTTTTCGTTTTCATCAATTAAATCAATAATTCCAATTATTATTGCGTCAACTGGTTTATTAACTGTTACCGGAGTTTCTCTGGCTGAAGTGCTTTCTGCAACAAATACGAGCTCATCATTGCCGGCTCCAATTAAATCAAGAGCAACTAAATAGTCTCCTTTTTTTTCTCCTGATTGATTGCATTTTTCCAATAAAAGGTACTTTGAACCTTTGATGCTGTCATTTTTGACAGTACTAACAATTGTTCCAACAACTTTTGCCAAGAGCATTTTTCTTAATCTTTTTGATATGTATATTTACCATCTTTTTCGATAAAATCAACTATTGCAATAATAGCAGAATCGGTTGGTTTGCCTTCTGTTACATTTGTAAATCTTGCACCGCTTCCCGAAACGTAAAATACAATTTCGCCAATTCCTGCTCCAACACTGTCCATTGAAACTACAAAATCATTTTTCCCTTTCATAGTTACAGGGTCAATTTTCTCTAACAGAAGAAGTTTGATTCCTTCCATTTTCTGAGCCTTTTGAGTAGCTACTACCGTTCCAATAACTTTTGCTAAAATCATCTAAAGATAATTAATTGTATTAATGTGTTTATGTGTTCACGTTAACATATGTAAACATGAACACATCAGCACAATAAAATATTATTTTTTTGAACTTACCCTGCCTAAAGGCAATGCTGAGTCAACATTACTATGTGGTCGTGGAATTACGTGAGTTGATACAATTTCCCCGACTTTTTCGGCTGCACGGGTTCCTGCATCAACGGCAGCTCTAACAGCGGCAACATCACCTCTAACTATTGCAGTAACATAACCACCACCAATTTTTTCGTAACCAATAAGTTCAACTTTTGCAGCTTTTACCATTGCATCCGATGCTTCAACCATTGCAACAAAGCCCCTTGTTTCAATCATTCCTAATGCTTCACTGTTATCATTCATAATTTTTCCTCCGTTATTTTTATTAATATTCTTTTCTTCCTGTAATTTCATTTAAACGTTTTTCTACAATTGTTTTAGCTTCTAACACTTCGGCTTCTTCGCCGGCAATATAAACCCTGCCAAATTTACCAAATCCGTTAACTTCAATAATATTGATTCTTGCAGCTTTTTCGGCTTCATTTGCAGCATAATAAGCGTATCCTGCAGGTTCTACTTCAAGAATAAACAATGTGTCGCCTCTTAATATCATGTTACCATATCTTACTCTATTAATAAGTTGGGCATGATGGTCTTCAACATTTTTAATTAGTTGACTTGTAAGTATTCTTGGGCAAAGCCTGTCTTCTTCTTTTTTCTCAATTGCATTAAGTACTGCTTGTCCAGCCATTCGGGTATCACCTTGACTGTCGGAATGTACTTCGAGCATTCCATAAGCTCTTTCTACTATTTGCATACCGGGAGTTACATGTGTAGCTTTTAATGCAACATCAGTTAACTTATTAATTTCGATACCTGGTGCAATTTCAATTACGCAACAAGATTGTCCGCCAACAGGAAGATATCCTCTTGATACTGTTGAAAGATACGATGCCATTTGAAGTTGTAATGAATCTAAAAAAACATAAGTTCTTAAATCAACCATAATTATTTTCCTTTCTTAATTAATTTATTACTAAGAGGTAAAGCTGAGTCAACATTATTATGTGGACGTGGAATTACATGAGTTGATACAACTTCGCCAACCTTTTCGGCGGCTACAACTCCTGCGTCAACAGCAGCTCTAACAGCAGCAACATCACCTCTTACTATTGCAGTTACATAACCACCACCAATTTTTTCAAAACCGACAAGTTCGACTTTTGCTGCTTTTACCATTGCATCTGATGCTTCAACCATAGCAGCAAAACCTCTGGTTTCTATCATTCCTAATGCTTTCATTTCATTGTCAATCATATTTCTTTTGTTATTAGTTAATTTTACTTTGTTATTTATAAGAGAATTTTTAAGTCATAATATTATGATGTAAAATTATGATTTTTTTTATTAATTTCAAAATCATATCTTTTTGTGATTTAAATACAACTTTTGAAACGACTAAATTAATCCAACTTTTTTATATTTTTTAATACTTTATAAGCATCTTCACCCGAAACACCTTTTGATGCCAAAAAACGTAATAATTTTTGCTCTCTCTCAAAATCTGAACTGGCTTTAATATATTTTACTTTTTGTTTAGCAATTTCAGAAAGTTGTGTAATGTATTGATTTTTATCAATTTCAGAAATCACCTCTTTAATTAATTCTGTCGTTATTTTTTTAATATAAAGTGCATTTTTAATTTTATCAATTCCCCACTTTTGAAATTTGAGTTTGTCATTTACAAAGGCACGTACAAAACGTTCTTCGTTAATAAAATTTTCTTCGATAAGTTTTGCTATAATTTTTTTTATTGAGTTATCGTCAACTTCTAATTTTTTTAAACGCATCCGCATATCGCTAACACACAGCTCTCTACGGCTACACCAGTTCATTGCACGGGTAATATAAAATTCGTAGTTTGTCAACTTAAAACTAATTTCGATTTAACAATTCGTGGTTTATTATTTATGTCATTTATTATAATATTATCTACAAATCCGTAAACTTCAAATAACAATGAAACTTCTTTCCCAAATTTTTCGTGAACCTCAACATACAATAATCCATCTTCTTCTAAATGTTTGCATGCAAATTCTGCAATGTGTTTATAAAATTTTAATGGCTCATCAGTTGGAGTAAAAAGTGCAATTTCAGGTTCATAGTCTTTCACGTTGTTATGTAATTTTATTTTTTCATTTTCAGGAACATAAGGAGGGTTGCTAACAATAATTTCAAATTTATCAAACGTATTAACTTTAGAATTACATATATCATCAACAAAAAATTTTATTAACACACCGTTTTCTTCTGCATTTTGTTTAGCAACTTGTAAAGCATCATCAGAAATGTCAGTTGCGAACACTTCAAATTCTTCGCAATATTTCTTTAATGTTATGGGAATACAACCGCTTCCAGTTCCAATATCTATAATTTTAATGTTTCGACATTTGTTTTCTAACAAAATTATTTGAACCAATTCCTCTGTTTCTTGTCGGGGAATTAACACGTTTTTATTTACAATAAAATTTAATCCATAAAACGGAGCTTTACCAATAATGTATTGTATTGGTTCATAGTTCAATAAACGTGTTTCAATATTTTTCCATTCATTAATTTTAGAATCCGGAAAGAGCATATTTTTATTTTCGGTATATTTGAATTTTGAAAAATTAAACAAATGTTCAACAACAATATAAGCAATACTTGTTGATTCATTTTCGGAATAAATGGTTTTTAGTTTGTTAACCAATGTGTTATAATATACGGATATCGTTTCATTCATTTTTCAAAGATAAATAATAACTGATGTTACACAAAATATAAAAAATGCCACAAATTACACAGACATCACAGATTAATTACTATAGTAATAGGAACGATAACTATCGGATATATTTATTTTTTCAATCCGATTACTTTCGCATGTGCGTCAAGCTATGAAAATAATTTATTGCATGAAACACTTGTTCGTTAAGAGTCCCGAAGCATTCTTTATATTGATATCTTTGCTTATCTATAACAATGTCGTTTTTTTAGATTTGACAACTTTTAAAAAGTTGTCAAATCTGCCTCCCCCGACATTTATATCGGGTAAGAAGCAATACCGATAAGGGCTTAACTTGACGCCAATGCAATCGCTTTCGGAACTGTAGTTCGTGCCTTAAAAATTACAAGATTAAAATTTATTAACTACCTTTGGTAGTTTAATCTGTGTTAATTAGTGCCTGTCCATAAAGTCAGTGTCTGAACTATAATGTTCGAGTTTGAGGCATGCGAAGTTTTGAAAACCAAGGAGTTTACTGTAGTAAATGACTGTTTTCAAAACGAGTATAACGAAAAAATCGGACATTATGGACAGACACTAATTAGTGTTATCTGTGGCAAAAAAACTTATTGTAAGGTGAGATAATAACAAATGAATTTCGACCAAATATTTATGTATCGTTGCATTGAGCTTGCAAAATCAGGATTAGGCAATACTTCGCCAAATCCAATAGTGGGCTGTGTAATAACTTATAACAATAAAATTATTGGCGAAGGTTATCATCAAAAATATGGCGAAGCTCATGCCGAAGTAAATGCAATAAATTCAGTAAAAGATAAAGAGCTTTTAAAAAAATCAATTTTATATGTCACTCTCGAACCATGCTCGCATTTTGGAAAAACACCGCCCTGTACCGATTTAATTGTAAAAATGAAAATTCCACGAGTTGTAATTTCATGTAGCGACCCCAATCCTCAAGTTTCAGGAAAAGGAATTAAAATTTTGCAAAAAGCTGGAATTGAAGTAAAAACAGGCATTTTAAAAGATTTGTACGAATGGGAAAATCGTCGTTTTTTTACTTTTCACAATAAAAAAAGGTCATACATAATTTTAAAATGGGCAAAAACAAAAGATGGATTTATTGATGTAATAAGAAATAACAACGTTCCAAATATTAATCGGATTACTAACGAAACTTGCAAAACTCTTGTTCATAAATGGAGAACCGAAGAACAAGCAATATTAATTGGAACTAAAACAGCAATTAACGATAACCCCGAATTAACTGTCAGAAATTATAATGGCAAAAATCCATTGCGAATTGTTATTGATAAAGATTTAACCCTTCCACAAACGCTAAAAGTTTTTAACAAAAAAGCCGATACACTTATAATTACAGAAAAAAACAAATTCCCCAAAACAGATGAACATATTAAATTTTGTGCTTTAAATTTTGATAAATATTTTGAAGAAAACTTATTAAACGAACTTTATAAACTTAATATACAATCTATAATAATTGAAGGTGGTTTGTTTACATTAAATTCATTTATAAATAAAAATTTGTGGGACGAAGCCCGAGTTTTTACCGGAAATAAAAAATTTGAAAAGGGATTAAAAGCACCTGTAATTAAAGGTAAATTATTGTCGAAAGAAAAAATATTGGATTGTGGGTTGGAGGTATTAAAGAATAATAAATTAAAATATTGAAACGATGTCATCCTTCGAGAACCTCATGATGACTTTATAAAACATCAAAATCACTATTAGTTATGTGCATAACAGGATATCTATAATATTTTCCTCCAAAATTTTCTTTTATACAAACCCGAAAATAATATTGCTCCAACTATTGTCCCTGTTGAATTTGCAATAAAATCAATAATATCCATTGAGCGTGCTACAAATAATGTTCCTTGCAAATTTCAATAACACTTTGCAACTAACACAATTAATGATAATTAGAAAACATGAAATAAATTTAGTTTTGCTTTATGTAAAAAATTATTTGAGCTTATTTTTGTCCTTTGTTATTGGTAAATAATTTTCGCCTGTAACAACTTTTTTTCCTGTTTGTTCCTCAAGTTTTAAACGAGCATCTTTTGCTATTTTACCACCTTTTTTACTGGCTTTTGCATTTTCTATTAATCCATTTGCATCTTCTGTTTCGGCAATTTGTCGGGTTGAAAGCTCAGCAAGGGCAGTAAAAATAAGCTCGGCTTCAGTCATGTGGTCGCGTAGGTTTTGCGTTTTTAGACCTTTTAAATCTTTATGTTTTTTTACTGTAAGCCCTGTCCATTCTTGATGAATTATATTTGTTAGCAATGCAAATTCATCTGATTTTTCTACTCCGTTTTCTTTCCAATAATCTGTTAATTTGTTACGAGTTTCTTACCCCGTCATTCGTTGCTGAATCCATTTTTCACTTCTGCCTAATTTTTGCCAATTTTCTCTTGCTCTGTCAATACTTTGGCTTGGGTCTGAAATTTCTTGTATTCGTTCGTTTCCAACTTTTGCTAACCATTGTTTGAACGGTTCTGCTTTTGGTGATGGTATGGATTGAATTATACGAAGTAGTTGTTCTGTATCAGCTACATCAGTTTCTCGCATTTTTCCATCTTCGGCAACCAATTTCAAACGGTTACAATTTGTAACCGTTTGGTTCCCCTCATTTAACAATCTGCTTTTTAATACTTTCCAGTAATTTCGTGCCCCTTGATGTGTTAATTGACTAGTAAGAATTTCTACAACATCTACAATACTAAAATACCATTTGTTTTCTTCTTCACTCCAAAGTGAGCGAACTTTTTTGCTTTCAAATAATTTTATATTGCTCATTTAAAAATATTTTAGCAAAAATAAAGAAATCAAAAAGAATTTTACTCTAAAAAGGAGTTTTTATGCTTTTTTATCTTGTATCATTTAATACTTTCATTTATTAATTATTTGTTTTATTGTACATTATACGGCATAACTACTTGTTATAATATTTTCCTCCAAAATTTTCTTTTATACAAACCCGAAAATAATATTGCTCCAACTATTGTCCCTGTTGAATTTGCAATAAAATCGAAAATATCCATTGAGCGTGCTACAAATAATGTTCCTTGCAAATATTCCATTAAAGCACCATAACTAACACACATCAAGACAATTATTAAAAAGGAAATAAATTTAATTTTACCTAACCATTTGTCAGTTCCGGCTAAAACAAACAATGTTAAAACAAAATACCAAGTAAAATGAATTATTTTATCAAATCCGGGAATGTTAATAAATTTAATTTCATTAAGCGAATTTCCTGAAATATAACTACCTATAAAAATTAATATTGCCCAAATAATTGCTTTTATAAACGAAATATTCATATCTTTCAATTTTTAAATAAACAAAAGTATAATTTTGAATAACATGGCAGGTATTTATTTTCATATTCCTTTTTGCAAAACACGTTGTAATTATTGCGATTTTTATTCTACTACCGATAAAAACAAAGTGCCTGAACTAATTAAAGCAGAACTCAAAGAAGTTGATTTAAGAAAAAATTATTTGTCGAACGAAGTAATTGAAACAATATACTTTGGTGGTGGAACACCATCGTTAATTTCGCCTGGTAATATTGAAAAATTAATTAATACGGTTTATAAAAATTTTAAAATTGATGCGAATTTAGAAATTACTATTGAAGTTAATCCTGATGATATAAATTCAAATAAAATTAAATTATATAATAAAATTGGAGTTAACAGAATAAGTGTTGGATTACAATCATTTAACAACGAGATTTTAAGTTTCATAAATCGCCGTCACGATGCTGCAAAATCGTTAAAAGCAATAGAAATAATTAAAAATGCCGGTTATAAAAATATAAGTGTTGACTTAATTTATGGCATTCCAAACTTATCAATAAAAGATTGGGAAAGTACAATTGATAAAACGTTAGAACTTAAAATACAGCATATTTCGGCTTATCATTTAAGTTTTGAAAAGGGAACAAAAATCAACTCTCAACTTTTAAAAAAAGAAATTAATCAAATTTCCGACGACGAGAGTTTTGCACAGTACAACTTACTTTGTAAAAAATTTAAAAAATACAATTTCGAACATTACGAAATTTCTAACTTTTCGCTTAAAAACTTTGAATCGAAGCATAATAGTGCCTATTGGCAAAATAAAAAATATTTAGGAATTGGTCCCTCGGCACATTCTTACGATGGCAATTCGCGACAATGGAATGTAAAAAGTTTAAATAAATATATTGAAAGCATAAATTCTGAAAAAAAATATTTTTTACATGAATTTCTTAACGAAAATCAAAAGTATAACGAATTAATTTTAATTTCTTTACGAACTAACAAAGGATTAACTATTAATGATTTAAAAATGTGTTTTAATAAAAATATTCAAAATCATTTTCTAAAATCTGTAAACAAATATTTAGACAATGGTAAAATTAAAATTAACAATAAAGGGAATTATGTTATTACTGAAAAAGATTGGTTTATTTCTGATGGAATAATTTCCGATTTATTTATAACAAATTAAATTATGATAAAATATTTTACCACTTCTTAAAAATAAAGAAAACGGCTAACACTATAAATACAAAACCTACAATATAATTCCACTTTAAACTCTCATTTAAATACAATATTGCAAATGCCGAAAACACAACCAAGCTAATAATTTCCTGAATAGTTTTAAGCTCAAATACATTAAATTGCCCATACCCTACTCTGTTTGCCGGTACCTGAAAACAATATTCAGCGAAAGCAATTACCCACGAAATAAGTACTACTTTCCAAAGCGAAACATCTATAAATTTTAAATGACCATACCAAGCAATGGTCATAAAAATATTTGAAATAGTTAGTAAAATAATTGTCCACATAATTTATTTTGATAAAAAAACATGGCAAAAATAAGAAAATGTGCCTAATTGAACTAATGTGGCTAAAATTGAATTTGCTTTAAAAATGAAAAGGCAAGTCATCGCTACGCTAAAATCAGTGGTGTAATTCAATCAAAAAACCGACACAGTTATATTCTATTTAATTTTGTCCCAAATGTTTTTTTCAAAAAGACTAAATCGTATCTTTGCGTATTAATTTAAGCAATGATAAAACAAAAAAAATATGCTGTAGTTGACCTATTCTGCGGAGTGGGTGGATTAAGTCATGGTTTTGTTTTGGAAGGTTTTAATGTCGTTGCAGGAATTGATTCAGATCAATCATGTGCATTTGCATTTTCTGAAAACAATAACGCAAAATTTATTTGTAGCGATATCAATGAGATAGACCCAAAAGAGATAGAAAAGTTATTTCCAAAAAAATCTATCAAAATATTGGTTGGATGCGCTCCTTGCCAGCCATTCTCGCGTTATACTGCAGGTGTTAAACCAAAAAATACTGATAATAAATGGAGTTTGCTTAGCTCATTTGCAAAAATAATTGAAGTAATTCAACCTGATATTATTTCAATGGAAAATGTTCCCCAATTAGCAAAATATAACAAGAATGGTGTTTATAGCAAATTCATAAAGACATTAAAGGAAAACAATTATTATATTTCGGATACGCAGAAAATTGTTTATTGCCCAGAATTTGGTGTACCTCAAAATCGTAAACGACTTGTTTTACTTGCTTCTAAATTTGGTAACATCAATTTAATTTCTCCACTTTATTCAAAAGAAAATTATCCGACAGTTAAAAGTACAATAGGAAAATTACCTAAAATAAAAGACGGAGAAATTTGTAAAACCGACTCCTTACACAGAGCACAAAAGCTTTCTGATCTTAATAAAAAAAGAATCAGATTAACAAAAGAAGGAGGAAGTTGGAGGAATTGGCCTGATGACTTAAAGTTGAAGTGTCATAAAAAACTTTCTGGTAAAACATTTGGTGATGTTTATGGAAGAATGAAATGGGATGAACCATCTCCCACTCTCACAACACATTGTATTGGTTTGGGTAATGGGCGGTTTGGACACCCTGAACAACATCGTGCAATTTCTTTAAGAGAGGCAGCGCTCCTTCAATCGTTTCCGATTGATTATAAATTTATAGATGATACAAAAGGTGAAGTAATTTCAAAAAATATTCAGCGACAAATTGGCAATGCAGTGCCAGTAAAATTAGGTGAGGCAATTGCAAGAAGCATTAAGATACATTTAGAAAAAATCTTAAACTAAACATATGACAAATAGCAAAATCACAATAACGGATAAGGAAAGAGAAAAAGCTGAAAAGCAAATTAAAGAATTAAATATTCCTTATGATTATAATACATTAGAATATCCTATTGAGGTTTTACTTTACAAATTTAAAACAGGAGTAATAAAAGACGGAGCAAGCATCTATATACCAAACTATCAGCGTAATTTTGTTTGGAATGAATACGAAATGTCAAGATTTATAGAATCGCTTTTTCTCGGAGTTCCAATTCAACCAATTTTTGCATCAATTAATGACAATTCTGGCTACATAGAAATTATTGATGGCTCGCAACGTATTAGAACAATAGACGCTTTTGTTAATCATGGCTTAGTATTGCAAGATTTGAAAAAATTGACTACTTTAAATGGTTTTTCATATCTTGATTTAGATTTATCCAGACAAAATAAATTTCAAACTAATTCACTTCGTTTTCAAATAATTTCTGATAAAGCCACTGAAGAAATAAAGCAAGACATTTTCTATAGATTAAATACAAGTGGCAGAAAAGCAAGCCCGGCAGAAGTTAGGAAAGGTTCTTTTGGTGGCAAATTTTATGACTTTATAATTGAGTGCTCAGAAAATAAATTATTTAAAAAGTTGACACCCTTAAGTAAGGATAAAATAAAAAGAGGTGATGCTCAAGAATTAGTTTTGCGATTTTTTACATATTCTGAATTTGGTGAAGATCCAAAAATCAGAGGACAAAAATATCTTGACAAATATGTAGAAGAAAAAAACAAAAATGGGTTTGACAAGCATACTTTACAAAATAATTTTATTACGATGTTGGAATTTGTAGAAAAATATATACCTAATGGATTTTCTAAATCATCAGCTTCAGATTCTACGCCAAGAGTGAGATTTGAAGCTATTTCAGTTGGTTCATTTTTAGCTCTTCAATATGACCCAACATTAAAACCAACATATATAGATTGGCTTGATTCTGTTGAGTTTGATGATCACGTGGCATCTGATGGGAGTAACAATTCTGGAAGATTAACAAAAAGAGTAAATTTTGTTCGTGATAGTCTTTTAAATAGAATAAAAAAGGATCAGTTGCATTATGGGAAAATCTAAGGAAGAATTTCTAAGTAGGAAGAAGGAGATAGATAAGTATTTTGAGTTTTTATCCAAACTTGAACACGATACACCTGTATTACATTATTCCTTAACAGGAGTTAACAATGTTCACCCTATTGATGATGAGTTGTTAAAAATATTAAAAGCCAATGGTTTTCTTTTGATTTATAATCTTGTTGAGGCAATAACAAGAATTACATTGATAGAATACTTAAATTCAATTTCAAAATCCAATATCTCATTTAAGAAACTTCACGAAGATGTTCAACGACTTTGGGTGTCTAACAAAAGGTTTGCAGATAAAAACCTAAAAAATAAATCTGAAGAAGTGATTTTTCAAGAATTATACAATGAAATAGTTTCAAACACGATTGTTTCTTTCACAATTGAACTTAAGGACGACAGAGGAGAAGTAATAAATGAGTTTGTAAAACTTTCAGGGAATGTTGATGCTGATAAAATACGTAAGTTAGCCACAAAGTATGGATTTGATTCAAAAGTTGGACCAGCTGAAAAAGCTGGTGCTGATTTGGTAACAATTAAAACAAATAGGAATTATTTGGCTCATGGAATAAAAACATTTACTGAATGTGGAGGGAAAGTTTCAGTCATTGATATGTGTAATTATAAAAAAAACGCTATTCTTTATCTAGAGAAGATAATTTCTAACATTGAAAAACATATCGAAGAAGGTAAATTTAAAGCACCAAAAAAGAAATAATGACAGATTATTTCAAACTTTATTTTTTTTATTTACTCTCTTATTTTATCAAGTAGGCGATTTAGTTCAAGAACTTCTTCTTCAGTAAGATTTTTCAGAAAAGTATCTACTTGAGTTTCTATTTCATCCATTTCAGATAAAAGATTTATTCCTTTTTCGGTAATTGCAACATCTTTCTGACGACGATCAACCGCACCTTCTTTTCTGCTGATTAATTCTTTAGCAAATAATTTATCTAAAATTCGGCTTACATCTGAACTTTTATCGAGCATTCGCTCCTTTAAAAAGCCAATTGATTTAGGTCCTTCTTTGCGAAATCCCCGCAAAACACGTAAAATATTATATTGTTGCTCTGTTAAATCGTGTTTTTTTAAAAATTGTAGAAATTGATAACTCAAATGATTAACAGTATATTTTAAATTAATCAATCCTTTGTGATAATTGTTACGAAAACGACCTTTTATTTCATCTTCTATTTTCACAATTTTAATTTTTTACAAATATAAGTCAAAACCTTATATGTTGTAACATGTTTAATCTTTATTAACTATTATCGCGAAAACTCTAATGCTTTGCCTTTAGTTTGTTCTTCAAAAACTCCATTGTAATAAACTGGAATTCCGTTGACAAATGTTGTAACAACTTTTGATTTAAAAGTTTGACCTTCAAATGGCGACCACTTACATTTGTACAAAATGTTATTAGTTTCAACTTTCCATTGATTATTTAAATCAACCAAAACCAAATCAGCCCAATAATCAGGACGAATGTACCCTCTGTTTTTAACTTGAAAAACTTCTGCTGGAGAATGGCACATTTTATCAGTTATTTTTTCGAGAGAAAAAATGTTCTGATGATACATTTCTAACATCGCAACCAATGAGTGCTGAACTAATGGTCCGCCAGATGGTGCCTGAAAATAACTTGCTGATTTTTCTTCGATTGTATGAGGTGCATGGTCGGTTGCAACAATATCGAGAATATTGTTATTTAAAGATTCTCTTAATTTTTCTCTGTCGTTTTTTGATTTAATTGCTGGGTTCCATTTTATTTTGTTACCATATTTTTCGTAATCTTCATCGTTAAACCAAAGATGATGAACGCAAACTTCATTAGTAATTCGCTTATCTTTTATAGGTTTATCGGAAAACAATTCCATTTCTTTTGCTGTTGATAAATGTAAAACATGCAAACGAGTATCGTACTTTTTAGCTAAATCAACAGCTTTTTTTGATGAAGCATAACACGCTTCAGCAGAGCGTATTAGCGGATGATATTTTATGGTTATATTCTCACCAAATTTATTTAAAAAATGAGATGCATTTGCCCTGATAATACTTTCCTCTTCGCAATGAACAGCAATTAGCGATTTCGATTTTTTAAATAATTCCGAAAGAGTTGATTCGTTATCTACTAGCATATTTCCCGTTGAAGCACCCATAAAAACTTTTATACCGCACACATTGTTATTATCTAAAGATAACAACGTGCTTAAATTATCGTTTGACGCACCAAGATAAAACGAATAATTTGCCAAAGATTTTTGAGAAGCAATATCAAATTTTTCTTGTAAAAGTTTATGCGTAAGTGCTGGTGGTTTAGTGTTTGGCATTTCCATAAACGAAGTTATTCCACCAGCAACAGCTGCTTTAGCTTCAGTATAAATTTCAGCTTTATGAGTTAATCCGGGTTCACGAAAATGTACTTGGTCGTCAATAACTCCTGGGAAAAGATGAAACCCTTTAGCATCTATTATTTTAATACTTTCTTCAGATAGACCTTCAATTATTTGTTCAGAAACTTCTTTAATTTTTCCATCAACAATCAGTACATTTCCAATAAAGATTTTGTTTTCGTTAACTATTGTAGCACCTTTAATATAATAATTGTGCATAATAGTGTCAGTATTTATCATACGTTTTGATTTGTTTTGACCTTTATTTTCTATAAAGTTTGGCTATTCGTCATGGCGGATTTAATCCGCCATCTCATTTTCGTGTAAAGCGATTGCGGGTCAAGCCCGCAATGACTAATAAAGCAGGGGCTATTGTTAATTGTCAATATTTCGGGAGTAAATGCTAACACTAATTAGCTAATTTGTTTGTAATTTCTAAAAAAACTTTTCCATTTCATTTTAATTACCCCCCAAACAGCTTCACTAAAAATTCCACCACTCATTTTTGATGTTCCTTGCTTACGATCGGTAAAAATAATTGGGACCTCAACAATATTAAAACCCATTTTATATGTTGTAAATTTCATTTCAATTTGAAAACCATATCCCTTCATTCTAATTTTATCAAAATGAATTGCTTCCAAAACTTTTCTGTTGTAACAAACAAACCCTGCAGTTGTATCGCGAATATCCATTCCTGTAATAAAACGAACGTAAGCCGAAGCATAATATGACATAATTACTCTTCCCATGGGCCAGTTTACAACATTTACTCCCGATTTATATCTTGAGCCAATTGTTAATGTTGGTTTTTCGATATTGCATGCATTATAAAGATTAATAAGGTCGTCGGGATTATGCGAAAAGTCGGCATCCATTTCAAAAACAAAATCGTACTGACGCTCTAAACTCCATTTAAAACCAGCAATATACGCAGTTCCTAAACCTAATTTACCTTTTCTTTCTAACAAATGCAGACTCTTAGGATATTCTTTTTGTAATGTTTTAACAATTTGTGCAGTACCATCGGGTGAACCATCATCAATAATTAATACTTCGAATGATTTTTGCAAAGAAAATACTTTACGAATAATTCTTTCGATATTTTCTTTTTCGTTATAAGTTGGTATAATTACTATTGAATCTGACATTTAATAGAATTGTATTGAAATTTATTATGCAAATATAATTTTATTTTTTAGTATAATTAAACAGTTCATGTTAAAAAGCAATAAAATAATTTGCATCTTATTATAAAAACATATTATATTTGTGCCCGATATGAATTTATTTACATAACGAAAATTAAATATGAATTATACATTAAAACTTTGGCTGATTATACCATTAATATTGGTATCACTTAAATTAAATCCGATAGCTATAAGCTCGTTTAATTTAATTTCAAAAACAGAATTAACTGGCGAACTAATTATTTTTCATGCCGGAAGTTTATCAGTTCCTGTAAAAGAAATTGCCGATGCCTTTAAAAAAGAAAATCCAAATGTTACTATTATTTCTGAAGCAGCAGGAAGTGTAGAATGCGCAAGAAAAATATCTGAATTAGATAAACCCTGTGATATAATGGCTTCGGCTGATTATACTGTTATAGATAAAATATTAATTCCAAAATTTGCCAACTGGAATATAAAATTCGCATCAAACGAAATGGCAATTGTTTATACTAACAAGTCCAGAAGAAGTAATGAAATAACTAATAAAAACTGGTATAAAATTATGCTTGATGATAAAATTAGTATAGGAAGAGCCGATCCTAATTCTGACCCCTGTGGCTACAGAGCTGTTTTAGTAACAAAGCTTGCAGAAAAATATTATAAAGCAAACGGACTATCAGAAAAATTACTAAAAAAAGACGAAAATAATATTCGCCCAAAAGAAACGGATTTATTAGCTTTATTAGAGTCAAATACAATAGATTATATTTTTCTTTATCGCTCTGTAGCCGAACAACATAAGCTAAAATATATAATTTTACCTGATGAGATAAATCTTAAAAATTCTGCATTCTCTGATTTATACGCATCTGTATCTGTTGATATAAATGGGAAAAAACCTGGCGAAAAAATAACCCAAAAAGGAGAACCTATGGTTTATGGAATAACAATACCTAACAACGCACCTAACAAATCTGTTGCTCTTGCCTTTGTTAAATTTCTATTAACAAAAGAAAAAGGAATGAAAATACTTGAAAAATTAGGTCAACGGTCGGTTATTCCTTCTTCAACTAATAGTTACGATAAAATTCCTGTAGAACTTAAATCGTTTGCAAAAAAATAATTGATAAGATATGAGAACAGGAATAATAATGGCAATATTTCTTTTTATTGCAGAATTGGTTCAATCGCAATCTTCGGACACTATAAAAACATTTAATGTTTCGCTTGAATTTCGCCCCCGTGTTGAATTTCGCAATGGTTATAAACAGCTTCGTAATGATACAACTACTCCTGCATATTTTGGTACGCAAAGGAGCAGAATTTTATTTGACTTTAAACAAAAGTATTTTAAATTTCATACTTCTATTCAAGATATTAGAATTTGGGGACAATACGGACAAGAATCAATAAATGGTTCATTAAACATATTTGAAGCTTATATTGAGCAGAATATAAAATCAAATTGGTTATTACGAATTGGCAGACAGAATGTTCAATTAGATAATGGACGTTTATTTTCAAAATCGGACTGGAGTCAGGCATCAAAAGCTCACGATGGGCTTAATTTAATTTTTAAAACACAAAAAATAAATTCGCAGTTAATGTTTTTCTTTAATCAAACTTCAGAAAGAATTTATGAAACAGATTATTCTCCTTCGTCATTTTCTAATTATAAAATATTAAGTGTGCATCATTTTAATGTTAAACTTTCTGAAAAAGTAACTTTAACAACTCTTAATTCGGCAGATGGGTATCAGAGTTTAACGAATAAAAATGTTTTATATGTTCGAGGAAATTCAGGCGGTCGCATTGAATTTACTCATAAAAATTTATATTTAACTTTAAGCGGATATTACCAGTATGGCAACATTTCATCTGGCAATAAAGTTGAAGCTTATTATTTACAACCTGAAATAAAATACGCTGTTTCAAAAAAAATAACAAGTTCGCTTGGATGTGAATATGTTAGTGGTGATGATGCAACAAAAAACAATTCAATTTCTCGTTCTTTTGTTCCTCTTTACGGGGTAACTCATAAATTTATGGGAAACATGGATTATTTTACAAAATTTCCGAATGATGTAAAAAATGGTGGACTAATAAATCCATATTTATTTTTGACATATAAAATATCAAAAAAACTTTCAATACGTACTGATGAACATTTATTTTATTTGCAAAATAAAGTAATAGATAATAATAAAGTAATAAATCACTATTTGGGATTCGAAAATGACCTTTCATTAAAATACAAATTCAATGAATTTATAACCTTTGATTTTGGCTTTTCTTTTTTACTTGCAGAAAAAAGTATGGAAATACTGAAAGCCGGAAATAGTAATAAAAATAATATTTGGTCATTTGTTATGATAACTTTTAATTCTGAATTATTTAATAGTTTAAAATGATAGAGATGGCAATTTCAACAATTAGACTAAAAGAAAATATCATATTTGTGGTTTGAATTTAAATTATTTTAAATATTGTTTGTTTTTAAGTGTTTTACCATTAATTTCTATAGGGCAAAAAAACGATTTAACAAATTGGAATCTAAATGGCAAAGTTAAATCAATAAAAGAGTCATCATACTTTGCTATCGAAAAAAACGGAGAGTTTATAAAAGATTCTTTAGATCTTTATTATATAAATCAATTCAACTTATATGGTAATAAAATTGAAGATAAACGATATTCTTCAAAAGGAAATTTAGAAAAAAATTACGTTTACAAGTTCGATAATGAAAATAGAAGGATTGAAGAAGCTCAGTATAATGGTGATGAAAAATTGATAAGAACAATTTATTATAAGTATGATGATAAAGGAAAATTAATTGAAGATGTTAGTTATAAGGAAATTGGTAAAATTGATAAAAAGATTACATATTTGTATAATGAAAAAGGCAACATGATAGAAGATAATAGCTACAATTCAGAATTAAAATTACAAAAGAAATTTACCTTTAAGTATAATGAAAATGGCAATAAAATTGAAAACTGTAAATTTTCTGCTGAAAATAAGTTAGAAAATAAATATACATATAATTATGATTTACAGAATAATATTGTTGAAGAATTATGCTTTGTAGCTAAAGATTCATCAAATTCAAAATCTGTTTACAAGTATGAATATGATTACCAAAATAATTGGATTAAAAAAACAATTATTTATAACGCAAAACCAGAAATGATATTAGAAAGAGAAATTAAATATTATAAATAATGTTAAGAGGACTTCTAAAAATTAACGACACGTCATTCTGAACTTGTTTCAGAATCTCACAATCGAAGGTCTGCCTTCAATATGAGATGGCGGGTAAAGCCCGCCATGACGCAACCTGTTAATTTTTAGAAACCACATTAAAATAATTAAATGAGAAATTTTAACACATTAAATTTAGTTTTTATTTTTTTAGGGGGATTAATTTTACTATTTATTCTTGCTCCATTGCTAGGAATGTTTTTATCAACCTCGCCTATTGATTTATTTGAAACAGCAAAAGAAACTGAAGTTCAACAAAGTATATGGTTAACATTATGGACATCGATTGCAGCTACATTGATATTTTCAATAGGTGCAATACCTTTAGCATACATTATTGCAAAAAACAAATTTCCATTAAAAAAAATTGTACTTGGCATAATAAATATTCCTGTAATTATTCCTCATTCAGCAGCGGGTATTGCATTGCTCGGTGTTATATCAAGAGACACAATAGTTGGGAAAACAGCAGAAAACATAGGGTTCTCGTTTATAAATCACCCTGCAGGAATTATTGTTGCAATGGCATTTGTTAGCATTCCATATTTGTTAAATTCTGCTATTGATGGATTTTATAACGTTCCCGACCGACTTGAGAAAGTTGCTATGACTTTAGGAGCATCAAAAACAAAAGTGTTTTTTTCTATTTCGTTACCTCTTGCAATGAAAAACATTGTAACTGGTTTAATAATGATGTGGGGTCGTGGTTTAAGCGAGTTCGGTGCGGTAGTAATTATTGCCTATCATCCTATGATTACACCCGTTTTAATTTATGAAAAATTTAATTCATTTGGATTAAGTTACACAAAACCTGTAACCGTTTTATTTATTACAATTTGTTTATTAATTTTTATTGTTATGAATATAATTTCGAGGAGAAAAAAGAATGTTGGAACTCGTTAATATAAATAAGAGCATAGGGAAATTTTCTTTAAGTAATATTAATCTTGTTATTAATAAAGGAGATTATTATACGTTGCTTGGCAAATCGGGAGCGGGTAAGACTATGTTGCTCGAAATTATTTCGGGTATAGTTAAATTAGATTCAGGAAAAATTATATTAAATGGAAATGAAATAACAATTAACCCAATACAAAACAGAAATTTTGGAATAGTTTATCAAAATCAAGCATTATTTCCCCATTTAACCGTATTCGAAAATATAGCATATCCGCTAAAATGCAGAAAAGAAAATAAAACAACTATTAAAAATACTGTAAATTCATTAGCCGAAGAAACAGAAATTTCGCAATTGTCAGATAGAAATGTTACAGATTTATCAGGAGGCGAAGCACAGAGGGTGGCAATTGCAAGAGCTTTAGCAACAAAGCCAGAAATATTATTGCTCGATGAGCCGCTTTCGTTTTTAGATATTAATTTAAAACACGATATAACATCTTTGCTCAGAAAAATAAATAAAAAAGGGCAAACAATAATTCATGTTACGCATAATTATAAAGAGGTGGTCTCACTTTCAAACCGAATTGCAATTATCGAAAATGGTACAATAATTCAAGATGGCATTTTGAACGATGTTTTTCATAATCCTAAATCAAGATTTGTTGCAAATTTTTTAGGAATAACAAATTATTTCTCGGGTAAAATTATTGAAAATAACAATATAAAATATTTTGAGACCAATGGTTGTAAATTTATTGTTTCAGATAATTTTCCGTTAGGCGAAATAAATGTGTGGTTCAGAAACAATAATGTATATATTGTTAATGAAGAAAACAGAAATAATTTCAGCAATATATTCAAATGTAAAATTATTGATATTGAACCTACTTCAAAAGGTATCGAAATTTATACGAATATTGGTATCCCTATTTATTTATATATAAATAATGACTTGAATAAACAATTAGCAATAATGCAAGATTTAGAAATTGAGATAGGGATTAAATCTGAGGATATTTGCTTTTAATACAACAAATCTCTTTTCAAATTTTTGTATATTAAATAAAATTTATATTTTTGAATAGATTAAGAAAAGAGGATACACACAATTTCCCCTAAATATATTATTTTATAAATAATTTACATTTAAATGAATATTATTATAATAATTTGTATTTTAGTATTGATATCTTACATTTTTGATTTAAGTTCTAAAAAAACAAAAATTCCGACAATAGTTCTTTTACTTATACTCGGATGGATTGTTAAGCAATTTACAACTTTCTTAAATATTGAGTTACCTGATTTGCATTCACTTTTACCAATTATTGGTACTGTAGGATTGATATTAATTGTTCTTGAAGGAGCATTGGAACTCGAATTAAATAAAAGCAAGAAAAAAACACTAATAAAAACAACATTTTCTGCAATTATTCAGATAATAATACTTATGATAATATTTGGTTATGGTTTTCATTTCCTTACAGGAAAACCACTAATGGTGACATTACTAAATGTTATACCAATTTGTATAATAAGCAGTGCCGTAGCCATTCCAAGTGCACAACACTTAAATGCTAACAGTAAAGAATTTGTTATATACGAAAGTAGTTTGTCGGATATTTTCGGGGTAATTATCTTTAATGTTTTTGCAACTGAAGGGGCAATAACGTTTTTATCAATGGGATATTTTACATTTCAATTGTTAATAATGCTTATTATATCATTTGTAGCAAGTATTGGTCTTGTTTATTTATTAAAACAGATTACCCATCATGTAAAATATATTCCAATTTTATTAATAATTGTACTAATTTATAGCATATCAAAAATTTATCATTTACCTTCACTTATTTTTATTTTGTTATTTGGGCTTTTCCTTAACAACATTAATGATTTTAAAAGATTTCATTTTATTGAAAAATTAGATCCCGAAAATTTCAATAAAGACATACAAAAGTTTCGTGAAATGATAGGAGAGTTTACTTTTCTGATAAAATCACTTTTCTTTTTACTTTTTGGATTTTTGATAGATGCTAACAATCTATTAAACTTTCAAAGTGTAATGCTTGCATTAATTATAGTATGCATTATTTTATTGATACGTTATTTATATTTTAAAATCACAAAAGTTAATGTAACAAAATTATTATTTCTTGGACCAAGAGGCCTAATAACAATTTTACTTTTTCTATCCATTCCTTATTCAATGCAAATTCCTTATATTAATGAATCACTTGTGATTTTAGTAATTATATTCAGTTCTTTAAGTATGATGTTAGGCACAATGTTTAAACAAAACACTTAATTCGATTTTATACTGCATCAAATTAAAAATAATACCAGATTGATTTATAATCATCCGGATTTTCGCCATCTGCCTGAATACGTTTGAGATAATTATAAATAGGCAAATCTTTGTATAAGTAATCTTCAACTAATGTAACTTTTGATTCCCAAGGAAAAAAGCGATAAACTCTTTCACCTGTACCCATTACCATTATAGGTTCATGGTCTTGCCACGCCCTTAAATGCGACTTGCCTAATTTTGGTAAATTAAAAACCGGCTCATCAGTTCTTACAATACCAGGTAAAAAACGTGCTTCTTCTTTTCTCTCTTGTTCTATTCTTGCAATTGGAACTCTAAAATCAATAGTTTCATCTTTTCCTTTAGTATTAAAAGTGTAATATGGGTCAATGCCTATCAATTTCAACATTTTTCGTAGATACGAAGTTTCATACCTAAAACTGTTATAATAAGTGAACACTTGTTGATTGTAAATACTTATTCCTGCTTTCCTTATTTTTGATACTGCTTCAATAACTTCTTTGTTTATTTCGCTAAAATGTTCAAAATGAGTAATTATACACAGTTCTCTTTTTCCTGGAATATTATTATTTTTCAAAATTTCAATAAACTCATCATTAATTCTCATTGGAAGTGTTACAAGAACACGTGTGCCAATTCTAATTCGCTCAATGTGACTAATTTTAGCAAGTTCATTTATTACAAATCCAATATTTTTGTTATTTAGAGTTAATGGATCGCCACCTGTTACCAAAACTTCTGAAACATTTTTATTTTCTTTTATCCATTTAATTGCATTTACTATAATACTTTTAGAAAAAATTGTATTGTCAATATTTTTAATTTCCCAATTTCTCTGACAATAAACACAAATCTGCGGACAAGAATTAAAAGGTTTTAAAATAACAATATGTGGATATCTTCTTGTAATTCCTTCAATTGGACTAGTAGATTTTTCGCCCATAAAATCCATGTCTGTATTTTGCATTTTGTTTTCATAAACATTAACGCAGTATTTTTTTGAAGGTATTACCATAGCTCTAACAGCTTTATCGAAGTTGTTTTTACCTGTATAATCAAAAAGAGATAAATAATAAGGTGTTATTTGAAATGGAATTTTACACTTTGTTGAAATTTCCAACGCTTCTTTTTCAGTATTTGAGAGAAAAACCAAATCTGATAATGTTTTTGAATCTTTTACAATTTTTTTTAAATGCCATTGATAATCGTTCCAATCGTTTTCATTTGCATTAAAATATTTTAATATTCTTTGCTTTGAGTCAAGTCTTTTTTTATCAATTTCAATATCAAGACCTGACTTAAATTTTGACATTTTTTTATGAATGTAACTAGCATACTTATCAAGTTTAACAGTTCTTTTTCTTGCAATTTCATCATCAGAACCTTCTAAAATAAAAGTTGATTCAGTAATTCCTGATTTACCATTTATACCGTTAAATAAACTAATAAATTCGAGCAAAAAACCTTCAGATACACTATCTAAAGCATTTTGTTTTTTATTCGCTATTTTGTAAAGTTTATTAAGTGCCGAATAATTAGTAAGCTTCTCATTTTCTGTTCTAATTACATTTTTTAATACTCTTATACATTCTTTAGCATTATTTCTTTCAACAATATGAATTTTATTAAACTTCTTATCCGAAAATATATTAAAATAATGTCTTTCAAGATTATTAAGATAGTCAAAAAGATTATTTCTAGCATCTGCTAATTTTTTTGAATTAAGCAATAAACTTTTAATTTTGGTATCGGAATTCCATAATAAATTTATTAAAGCTTCCTTTGGTTGATTAATTAGTTTTATCATATTTTTATTTTTTTTTAAAATATATAAAGCATTTGTATTGCAATTTAAAAAGCAAAATATATACAGGTAAACTGTATTAATAGTCAATAACAGCTAACCGGGCTAGTTTTATTAATACCGTAATCAGCTTTTACAAACCAAAAAATATAATGCCAATTAAACAAAAAACTAAAATTTAGCTTAATATACTATACGCTACCCATATTAAAAAAAGGATTATTCCCCATACCAAAGAATAAAGTCCTATACTAAACCAGTTAATTTTCTTTTTCATAATATTTTCTTTTAATATTTTTAAACTCTTTATTTGTGATACTTTATCACAAAAACAAAATGTAAACAGCTGCACCAGCCAAATAACCAATAAATGCCCAAATGCTTATCTTTTTTAAATACCAGAAAAAATCAATTTTCTCAATTCCCATAGCGGCTACACCTGCTGCCGATCCAATAATTAATAAACTACCACCGGTTCCGGCACAATATGCAATAAACTCCCAGAAATAATGATCGGCAGGAAAAATCTGTAAATCGTACATCCCCATAGTTGCTGCAACCAAAGGGACATTGTCAATAATTGCAGATAAGAAACCTAAGGAAATAGAAATGACTTTTAGATTTCCTATTGATTCACTCATTGATGTGGCAAGACTTCTAAGCAATCCTGTTGATTCAAGTGCAGCAACTGCAACCAAAATGCCAAGAAAGAATAAAATACTTGGCATGTCAATTCTTCTAATAATTTTTGCTACTGTTATTTTTTGTTCGTGCTCCTTCTTTTTATGTAAGAGCTCTGTTACTATCCATAAAACAGAAAGCCCAATTAAAATTCCCATAAATGGTGGTAAGTGAGTAATGGTTTTAAAAACAGGAACAAAAATTAGTACAGAAACACCGAGAAAAAAAATAAAGTTTTTTTCAAATTTTGGGATAATTGAATCCTTTTTGTCATTCTCTTTGTTTTTTCTTTCAAATTGACCTTTAATCATAAGTGAAATTAAAACTAACGGAACAATCATACTCACAAAGCTTGGAACAAATAATTTGAGTACAATGTTAACTGTTGTAATCTGACCTCCTATCCAAAGCATTGTTGTAGTAACATCACCAATTGGCGACCATGCACCGCCTGAATTAGCTGCTATTACAATCATTCCTACAAATAAAAGACGGTCATTTTTTTCATTTAATAATTTTCTTATAAGAGTAACCATTACAATAGTTGTGGTCAAATTATCAAGTACAGCAGACAGAAAAAAGGTTATAAAACTTAAAATCAATAAAAGTTTTCTTTTATTATGAGTTGTTATTTGCTTTGTTATTACATCAAATCCATCATGCGAATCAATTAATTCAACAATAGTCATTGCTCCAATAAGAAAAAATAAAATCTGAGAAATACTTCCTACATGTTCGCCTAATTGAAGTATAACATGTTCAGTATTATTGGAAAATAACACATAAATTGTCCAGCATATTACTCCTGTAAAAAGTGCAGTTGCAGCTTTATTTATATGAACCTTATTTTCAAAGGCTATAAATGTGTAGCCAATAATAAATGCAATAATTAAAATTGAATTCATTTAATAATAATTATAGTCAGAACTCACGAATGACGCAAGTTCAATATGAATAGTAAAAAAAAAAAAAATAGAAAACTTAAATTGAAGGTGGACCTCGTTTTTCGTTAACAGAAAAAAGTCGTAATAAGTTATAAGTTTGCGATGAAAAGATTAACTCTTTATTATAAAAGTCAAAGAGTTTAGGGCAATTATTACTAAAAAGATAAAATACTGTTGTAAGCCCTCTATGACGGATTTTCTTTTCTTTAAGAATTTTATTTGAAGTTGGATAATTCTTTGTGTCAAGTAAGGAATCTGTTTTTTTCTCTTTTGAAGAATTGTCATATTTGGTTACCCCAAATAAATATTGATTTGCAAATATAGGTTCTGTCTTTGCATTTAAATTTTTAAATCCAAAGAATGATAACAAAATTAATATGTAAACAAATTTTTTCACAGCGTAAAGTTAAGAAGAATTATCATATTTAAAATATAATAATTTGTAAAGTTGATGTTTTTAAAATTAACTTCTTTACACAATTAAAGCATGAAGTTATATAATTCACATATAAATTTTGGATGAATAGTCTAATTATTATTAATTTACAAATGAATAGGAGTTTTGAATGTGCTTAATATTAGGAAATTGCAGTATTAATCATGAACTATTTTTATCTGTCATTAAATCTTTTTAATTTTGAATAATTATTTAAGATTATATGATTAAAAAATTATTAACATATCTTACTATTATTGGGGTATTTGTTTCACTTATTTGGGTAATTATTGATAAAGGGAATCAAATTGTAAGTACAGAGAAAGTTGAACATAAAGAAAACATTAGTAACACATCAACTTTTGTTGACAATGCAAAACCGGTAGTTATTGATTCTCAGGAAAATATCTTACAACAATTATCAAGTAATATTAAATATCCGCTAAGTATATTATTATTACAAGTAATTATAATTCTGTTATTATCAAAAGTGTTTGGCATTATTTTTAAAAAATTAGGACAACAAACTGTAATTGGAGAAATAATAGCCGGAATATTTCTTGGTCCTTCAATATTTGGCTGGTTATGTCCTGATTTATCAGCGGTTATTTTCCCAAAAGAATCGTTTATCTCTTTACAATTTCTAAGTCAAATTGGACTAGCTTTTTTTATGTTTGTAATAGGAATGGAATTAGACATAAGTAAAATTAAAAATAAAGCTCACGATGCTGTTATTATCAGCCATGTAAGCATAATATTTCCTTTTTTTCTTGGTACTTGCTTGTCGTATTTTATATATCAGGAATTAGCACCGCAAAACATTAATTTTATTTCATTTGCTTTATTCATAGGAATTGCAATGAGCATAACTGCTTTTCCTGTTTTAGCTCGAATTCTTAAAGAAAGAGGATTAACTCGAACACCATTGGGAGTATTAGCAATTACCTGTGCAGCAGCTGACGATGTAACAGCATGGTGTTTACTTGCAGCTGTTATTGCAATTGTAAAAGCTGGTAGTATAGTTAGTTCTTTGTTTACTATTGGCTTAGCAATTGTTTACATAATAATTATGCTTAAACTTGTTAAACCCTGGTTGCAAAAAATAAGCGATAAAAGGCTTAAAGGAAATAAAATTGATAAAACCATTATTGCAATTACTTTCTTTGTACTTATACTTTCTGCCTATTTTACTGAGATTATTGGAATTCATGCTTTGTTTGGTTCGTTTATAGCAGGCGTTATTATGCCAAATAATATTCGTTTTAAAATTATTGTAACAAATAAAATAGAAGATATTAGTACAGTTCTATTATTGCCAATATTTTTTGCCTTTACCGGTCTTCGTACTCAAATTGGATTATTAAATACAAGTCATTTATGGGTAATCTGTGGGCTTGTTATTTTAGTAGCTGTTTTTGGAAAGTTTGGCGGAAGTGCTTTTACTGCAAAAATTGTTGGTCGTTCGTGGAAAGAATCTCTTTCAATTGGAGCACTAATGAATACAAGAGGACTAATGGAACTCATTGTTTTAAATATTGGTTACGATTTAGGAATTTTAAGTCCTGAAATATTCGCAATTATGGTTTTAATGGCACTCTGTACTACATTTATGACCGGCCCTTTGTTAGATCTAATTAATTATTTCTCTAAAAAGAACGTAATTAATTTGTATTAATAAAAAGATATCGTTATATGTACTTTTCTGTTTTCATAAGTCGAAGACAAAAAGCAGTATGCGTTCATTAGTTTAGATATTTACGGGAGATTCCCGCCTACGCGGGAATGACGGGAAAGAGACTTTACTAAATATCTTCGCCAACTAATCTATAACCAATACCAGATTCAGTAATAATAATTTTCGGTTGATTAGGGTTTTCCTCAATCTTTTTACGAATTTGAGCAATAAAAACCCTCAGGTACTGAGATTGTTCAACATAACCAGGTCCCCATATTTCACGAAGAATAAATTGGTGTGTTAGAACTTTATTTTCGTTACGAGCTAATAATGTTATTAGTGAATATTCTGTTGAAGTAAGCTTTAATACTGCATTATCTTTTTTTACAATCCTTGCTACTAGGTCAATTGTTATATTTTGAAAGGTAATGATGGATTGATTATTTGATTCGAATTTATTCCTTAAAGCATTTCTTATCCTGGCTAAAAGTTCACCAGTACGAAATGGTTTTACGAGATAATCGTTGGCTCCATTATCAAGCGCCTGGATAATGTCTGTTTCAGCATCGCGAACAGATAAAATAATTATTGGTGAAATATACCAATCCCGCAACTTTACCAAAACACTTTGTCCATCTTCGTCGGGTAAGCCAAGGTCGAGTATTATTAAATCGGGCGGATGCATAGCTGCCATTTGCAATCCTTCTTTGGCAGTTGCAGCCTCAAGTACGTAAAAATTGTTAGATTCAAGAGTTATAACAATTAGCTTTCTGATTTGCCTTTCATCATCAATTATCAATATTTTTGAGTTATTATTCATTCTCTGAATTTATTAAAGGAGTATTTGAGGGAATTTTTATTGTAACAATGGTTCCATTAGGTTTATTGTTATTAATCTCGACAAAACCGTTATGTGCACTTACAAATCCTTTTACAATGGATAATCCTAAACCAAGTCCACCCGTTTTTAATTCCGGAGAACGATAAAATTTATCAAATGATTGTTCTTTCCCGTCAGTTATAAATCCGTTTCCGTTATCTGCAACTTTAATTATCATATAACCATCCATATATTCGGCTGTAATAATAATTTTAGTGTTATCAGGAGAATGTACAATTGCGTTATGAATAACATTATACAGCGATTGTTCAATTAATCCGAAATCTAACCATATTATTGAGTTATCATTGGAAACCTTTATTTCAATTGAGTGGTTTTCATTATCCGGTTGAAGCCTGTTTACAACAGAGTGAATAAGGTCGTTTATATCACACCAATCCATTTTGGGTTTCAAAAATCCCGAATCAAGCCTTGACATATTAAGTAAATTATCAATCAATCTGTTCAGTCTGCTAGACGCTATGTATATCTCACTTTGTAGTTCTAATTTATCTTTTTCTAATAATATTTTATCATTTGTAATTAAATTTTCTGAAGCTCCGATAATTGTTGTGAGCGGTGTTCGCAGTTCGTGGGAAATTGAATTAAACAAAGTATTGTATAGTTTCAGAGCGTTTAACTTTTCTTCTTTCTGCCTGGCAATTTTTTCGTATTGTTTAAGTTTCGAAGAAAGTATTCCATTTAACAGAGCAATAATGAAATACATACATAGCATTAAAATATCTTCTGAATTATCAACGTGCAATGTAAAATGTGGAGGAATAAAAAAGAAATCCCAGATTAATGCACTAAGTACTGCTGAAATGAGAACAGGATATACACTTAATGCAGATGCTAAAAGTGAAACCGTAAACAGGAGTATTAAAGCAACAGTACGGTAACCTACTAAATCGGAAATAAAGAAACAAATAGTTGAAACTAAAAGAGTAATACCAACACTTATTATATATTGTCGTGATATCCTTTTATTTGTAAAGCTTTTTAACATTATATGACATCAGTAAATTAAAAATCAAAATTAGGGTAAATATTTTATTTGATTTTATAAAATCAATTTTTATTTTCAGAAATCATATCCTGTAGTTCCTTAATACAATATTCAAATCCGGCAATTTTACCTGATAAAAATAAAATTGTATTTTCTTCATTTTTGCTGTTTATTTTTTTCGCTTCCTGAACTTTTAATCTCTCTAGTTTTGAGATAAAATCTTCAATTAACTTTTCCATATATGATTATTTTTAATGTTATTTATATTCTTTTGGTAAGGTTTCCATTAACTCTGAAATTTGCATAGGAATTGGAATAACAATTGTTGTAATGCCGTGCTTGTAAAGGTTTCTTTGAACAGCAAATATTGTATAATTGTGTAACAATTTATTAAAAAATGCATTTCCTTCAAATAAAAGTTGACCACCTACAAATACAGGGTTAGGATATTTTGCAGTAATTACTGGAATTAGTTTATCAATTTCTTCAACAATATCGGTACCTATTGCATAATAACTATCACCATGTAAACCTAACTGTTCAGCTATATAAATGTATTTTTTCATATCAATTTCAATATTTTCTTTTAATTTATCTATCTTATCGAATCCTTTGAATTTTATTGAATCCATAACACCAACCTCAACAAATACGATATTATTATAAGTACCATTGAAATCGTTTAGAGTTTTAAATAAAGAATACAATCCAAGTCCTCCATACCCGTTAACAAGAAGAACTACCGTGCGATTTGTTATAATATCAAAACTGCCGAAATTAGTCTTCTTCATCCTGAACTTCATTACAGAAATAATATCAGGGATAACCTGTTTGATTTTCTTTTGAATTTCAATAATCTCTTTTCTAACAAAGTTGTAATGTCTTTTAATAATCACAGCAACTACAGATAAAACTCCGGTAATCACAATGGTTACCCACCCACCCTCTTCAAATTTTATAATTAAAACTGTAAATAAAATAAAAGTGGTCATTATTAAACCTATTCCATTAATTAACATTTTCCAGAACCATTTTTTTTCTTCTTTTCTAACCATTATCCAATGTCTTACCATACCAAACTGTGATAATGTAAATGTTATAAAAACATTAATACTGTATAAAATAACTAACCACGAAACTGAGCCTTTTGAAAAATACAACAAAATAAATGCAGCGCCACCCATTATTAAAATTCCGTTTTGCGAAACAAGCCTGTCGCTCAGGTGAGTAAATTTTCTGGGAAACCAATTATCCTGAGCCATATTCGCCATTACCCTTGGTCCATCTAAAAACCCGGTTTGAGCTGCAACAAAAAGTAATGATGCTTCCGACAGTAATGTCAGAAAAACAAAACCTTTTCCAATATAATGATTCCAACCAGCAGTTGCGGTTTCGACTAAAACTGCATTTAATGTTTTAGTGGGACTAATTTGAACATGAAACAAATAATACGAAATGATTAATCCGAAAGCAGCAATAGCCAAGGAAACAGATAATAAAATCATTGCTTTTTGAGCGGTTTTAACTTTAGGTTCCCGTAAATTTGGAATACCATTACTTACAGCTTCAATTCCTGTATAAGTTCCCGCTCCCATACTATAGGCTTTTAAAATCAGAAAAATAGTTCCGAAAACACCTAATTGTGAAATTGTACTACTCATCTCTGCACCTGTATTTTTTACTATTTCAGGAGCTTCACCAAGATGAGTAAAGATGCTATATCCTATTAAAATGGCGTGTGTTAAAATAAACGCAATAAATATAGGTGTCAGTAACATTACTGATTCTTTAACTCCTCTCATGTTAAGAACAATGAGTAGCAATAAAATAAAAAAAGAAAAAAGTAATTTATATCCATGCCATTCCGGTGGTAAAAAGCTAAAAAAAGCATCAGCCCCACTCGAAACAGAAAGGGTTATGGTCAGCATATAATCAATTAACAGAGCGCTTCCCGAAATCATCCCAATGGTTGGAGAAATCAATTTACTGGCAACAATATATCCACCTCCACCATGAGGAAAAAGATTGATTATTTGTCGGTAACTTGTGCTGATGACAAAAATTGTAATTACTGTAAGAATTGCAACAAAAATCCCAAGGTTTCCATGTCCCGTAAGATTTCGCATTATTTCCTCAGGACCATAACAAGAGGAAGACAATGGGTCAGAACCTAAACCCACCCAAGCAAAAAATGCTACTAATGAAATTCGATTAAAAACAGACCTGTCAGTTAAGTCTCTGGCTTTGCCAATGAAAGTGTTTTTTAACTTTCCTTTAATATTCTTGCCTTGCTCCATAAATAAAAAAAATATGAAGCAAATGTATGTAGTATGTTATAAGTAAGATATTAAACTTGAAGAGAGAAGTATAAAGATTTTATAAAGAAAATTTACTTCAAAATAAATCCAATATTTAACCCTGCAGTTACTGTAAGTGGAAATTCTCTGTTAAAATAATAATGACTATAATAATCAGTTCTGTAATCGGACCAATTTGAATTTACATTTATAGAAGTTTTTGATAAAGTAAACCCATAACCAACTCCAACCGAATAATCCAAAGTCATTATATTTCCTAAAATAAATTGCCTTCCATAAACTAAATTAAATGCAAAAGCTGAAGAGTTTATGTCATAATACATTCGTTGTGAAGGGTAAGAGCTATAATAACTCCTGTTTTTTTCAAAAATAAAACTATAAATCAGCTCTGGTTTTATATATCTGCCTTTTAATGGATGTATGTATTTCATACCTTTTACATAGTAGTCGTTTCCGAGTAAAAACTTAAAACCAAATTTCGAATAAAATCCAGAAACATCAATACCACTTGAACTTGAGCCAATCCCAATATATGCAATTTTAGCTTCTATATTTTTTCCAACATCTATAACTCTTTCATATCCTATTGAGAAGTGATTGTTTAATAAAGCAAAAACTCCAAACTTTAAAACTGATTTTTTATCAAGAATTTCAGCTTCTTTATTTATATCAAGTTCATCTGGTTCAACAAATTCAGATTTTCCATTTTGATAAGAAATTTTATACACATCTCTTTTTAATACAACAATAACAGGACCTTCAAGGTTGTCCCATGTTTTGTATTTTATTTCATGTGTTTATATTTTTTAGTTTATTGTTCCTCAATTTATTATATTTTTCAGATTGATGTAGATTGAAGAAGATTGATAGGATTGATGAAGACGTTCTTCAATCTTGTCTTCTCAA
>Ga0154308_1034_pt1 | contig 42218 bp, 30 predicted proteins | sample RifGroA2_FD_105602 | JGI IMG/M metagenome (GOLD analysis project Ga0154308, IMG submission 105602) | Bacteroidetes bacterium GWA2_32_17
ATAGCTAATTTATCTTTTTTTAATGCTGCTTTATAAATTAACTTTGGGGTTAGTTCGCTATTACTAAAATTTCTTAACAGGGATTTAATTTTTGATTTTTTTAGAATTTCAATAGCAGTATTTTTAATTCCGTTTGCCGAGACATAAGCTTCTAAACAACCCTTTTTGCCGCAACCGCAAAGTCGTCCATTTGGGATATGCAAAGTGTGTCCAAACTCACCTGCAAGACCTTTATGTCCATATATTAATTTACCATTTGAAACAAATCCGCTACCTAATCCTGTGCCAATTGTTATAAAGATAAAATCTTTAAATGTTTTAGCTGCACCAAACGTCATTTCGCCAATTGTTGCCACATTTGCATCATTATCTAAATAAACCGGCAGATTAAAATATTTTTGAAACATGTTAGAAAGTCGCACTTTTTTATTCCAATTTAAATTTGGTGCAAACTCAACACAACCTGTATAATAATTGCCATTTGGTGCGCCAATCCCAACCCCTTTAAGTTTTTCGTTTTCTTTAAGTTTTGGCTTAATTTCGAGCCATTTATCGTAAATTACTTTTGCTAAATCGTTTGGGTTTGAATAATTTTTAGTTTTAAATGAATTTTGAAAAAATATATTTCCTTTTTCGTCAACTAAACCAAACACAGTATTTGTACCACCAATATCAATACCTAAAGCTAATTCTTTCATAAATTTATGTTTTTATCGTTTAAAAAGTTTATGGTCATACAATTGTTATACATTAGTCATACAATAGTCATACAATAGTCATACAATTGTTATATATTAGTTATACATGGTCATTCAATAGTTATTAAATTGTTTTTTGTTCATTGTTCTATGTTATTAAGTTATTTGTTATTAAGTTATTTAGTTATTAACTTAATAATTATTAACTCAATAACCTATAATTCAATTTATTTCTATTTATTTCTGATTTTTCATTTGATTATTGTTTATAGTTAATTCCTTGTTTTTTCAAAATGCCATTTACTTTAAATGCATAAAAAGCTAAATATGCAAAACAAGCTACACCAACTAAATAACTCCATTGAATTCCTAAAATGTTATCCGCAGAAACATATCCCTGAACTAAACTAATTACACCACCTCCCATAATCATCATTATTAAAAAACTTGAACCGGTGTTTGTATGTTTTCCTAAACCTGCAATTGCTAAAGTAAAAATACAAGGCCATAAAGTACTACAGAATAATCCAACACTAATAAATGCATAAACGCTAACCATTCCATCACTTAACATTCCTATAAATAATGCAGTTATGCCTAATAACGAAAATAAAAACAATTGACGGGCAGGATTTCCTTTACTTAAAATATCTGCAACAATTAATGCAATTATTACAAAAGCATAAATGTAAAATGGTGTAAGAGCATGATTTGCAATTTTATTAACAACGAGAAAAACTCCAAATGCAATATAAGGCATTAAAAACCTCATAATTTCTTTAATACTTCCTTTTAAATTAAATGCCCCAACTGATGAAGTCCATCGCCCTATCATTAAACTTGCCCAGAAAAGAGAAATAAAAGGTGCTATTTTGTCGGTTGTTAAACCGATGTGTTGTCGCATAAATTCGGGCAAATTGCTGGCTGTTGATACTTCTACTCCAACATATACAAATATTCCGAGCATTCCTAAAACCAATTGAGGATATTTTAATGCAGATTTTCTATCATTTCCTGAATTAGTATTAACTAAAGTTTCATCATTAATTGAAGGTAATTTATTTGGAATTGAAGAAAATTTAAAAACAATAGCTACTATAATAAACGCAGCACCAAGAATTAAATAAGGAATTTTAATGCTTGATATATCGGCAACTTTAACACCTGTTGTGGCAACAGTTCCAAATATTGCAAAGCTAACTAACAATGGTCCAATTGTAGTTCCCACATTGTTTACTCCACCAGCCAGACTTAATCGCTGCGAACCTTTTTTAGGGTCACCCATATTAATAGCAAGCGGGTTTGCTGCAATTTGTTGTAACGAAAATCCTAATCCAACTATAAATAAACCTGAAATCATTAATGAAAACGAAGCGGTTTGTGCTGCCGGATAAAATAACAATGTGCCAATAGCTGAAATTACTAATCCCAGCGAAATTCCATTTTTATATCCAATTATATTTAATATATCACTTTTAGCAGATTTTGATATTAAGAAATAAATTAATGAACCGACAGTATAGGCAACATAAAATGCAAAAGAAACCATTTGCGATTGCCATTGCAAAAGATGTAATTTCTCTTTAAATACAGGAATTAAAATATCATTGCTTGCTGCAACAAATCCCCAGAAAAAGAAAACAGATATTAAAGTAATTAATGTTGAAGTTTTAGTAGAATTTTCCATAAAATCAGATTATTTTTTTTAAAGATAGTTTTTTATAAGAATAATATTGATAAACCTGAACTAAAATTATTCCTGTTAAAATTAATGCACAACCAAAAATTGCTCTCAAACTCATTTGTTCATTTAACAATAACCAACCACCAATAGCGGCAAAAAGCGATTCGGCAGACAATATTAACGATGCTGAGGAAGGATGAATATGTTTTTGTCCAACAACTTGCAAAGTAAATGCAACCCCAACAGATAATATCCCACCATACAGCAATGGTATCCAAGCAAGAATAATTGAATTAAAATTAATTTCTTCGAATAAAAACGCTGTAAAAAAACTTAAAGTTCCACAAACAAGAAACTGTTGTAATGCAAGGGTTATTGGGTTTATTTGTTTAGTTAAATGCCCAATTAATAATACATGAATTGCCCAAAGTATAGCACTTAAAAAAACCCATATATCGCCATCAGAAATTGTAAAATCTTTTTTAACACTTAACAAATAAAAACCAGCAATAGCAAGCGAGGCGGCAGGCCAAATAACTTTTGGAACAAATTGTTTTAACATTATTCCAAATATAGGTACAAAAATAACATATAAACCTGTTATAAAACCAGCATTTCCAGCAGTTGTATTTATCATTCCAATTTGCTGAGATGATGAAGCAAAAAAAAGTACGATTCCTAAAATTAAACCGAATAAATAATTTTTATTTTGATTTGCTGAGTTATCATGATTTGACTTAAAAACAATAACAACAGGTACAAGTATTAAACTTCCTATAATAAAACGTATGCCATTATACAGAAATGGTCCAATAAATTCCATTCCTACTTTTTGTGCTACAAAAGCAAAACCCCAAATTATAGCTGCAAGAACTAATAATATTGATGAAAGTAATCTTTTATTTTTCATCTTTGTTTAAACAAATAAATTTTGAAAACAACAACGAATTATTAAATAAAGTTTCAATTTTTTCTTCAACATAAAAAGGTTGAGATGATGTTAAAAGTCTTAAATTACTGATAGAACACGATTTTAGTTCTTCAACCATTGGACAACCAAAAAGCATACAACTTAATTTGGTTTCGTATTTAATTTTATTCATCTGTTTATATTTTAGTTAAATCTCATTTTTATCTATTTATATTTTGACTAGCCACCCGACATATCGCGAAATCCAGTATATGTGCAGGATTTGGTATTAAATTGAATACACGACCTGACAGGAACTTCGTAACCTGTCAGGAGGTGTATCTAAAAAATATTTCATCAATAAAGAAAAACGCAGGATTACCAGCTCCTGGATGCCATTCGGGAAGGTTACCAGGTTTGTGAACTACAACTTTAATATATCTTGCATTTAACTTATTAATTTCGAATATAAAATCTTTTTTCATTGCTCCCCATTTATTTCGGGGAATATCATTTTTAACAACAGATACCTGTTTAAAATCTTTTCCATTTGAAGAAACCCAAAATTCTACTTTTGGTGGAAAAAGAATCCAAGGACTAACATCTTGTAAAAAACCTGCACCAATTTTTGATAAAGCTCTGGTTTTTCCTAAATCAATAATTGCGGTCAAATTAACATCCTGATAACCTTGCCAATCACCAGTTCTGAAATCCAACCCACCTCTAATTCCATCAATTAAAGCAATATCGCCACCTGCAGAATATTGAGTATTATATTGTGATGAAATTTTAATTTTAACACCATCTGGAAGTTTGTTAATAACAGTTCGCATTATTTTACTTTTATTGCCATATTTATCAATTGCTATTGCTTTTATTGTGGTTGTTTCATTTATTCCGAAAGGTATAGAATATTCCATTGAAATCACAGAAGGTTCACTTCCGTCAATTGTATAAAATATTTTACAATCTGTTTTAATATCGTGTATATTAATAATTATTTTTTCTGAAAATGCACGTTTTCCATTTTGAATATATGGAACAGGAATAATGTTATTGTCGTTTATTGCTGATTCGGGACAATCTTTTTCGTTTACGCCCCATGTAGCTGATGGCTTTGCTCCCATCTCAAAAATTAATTCGTCGCCATTTAATAAATCTTTATGACTTATAAACGATTTGTTATATTTCTTGCCATTGAGTTTTACCGATTGAATATAAAAATTATTTTCTGAAAGATTTTTTGCAATAACTGTAATTTTTTTCCCTTTGTTAAGGTTAATTACTGATTTCGAGAACATAGGTGTACCAATAACATAAATATTAGAACCCGGTGTAACAGGATAAAATCCTATTGAAGAAAATATAAACCAAGCCGACATTTGTCCGCAATCCTCATTTCCGCATAGTCCATCATGAGAATTTTTATAGAAATTATTTTGAATTTCATGAACTATTTTTTGCGATTTCCATGGTTTACCTGCATAATTATAAAGATAAGCAATATGATGACTCGGTTCGTTTCCATGAGCATATTGACCAATTAACCCTGTAATATCTACTTGCTCACGTCCAGAAGTTTTTGGAACAGCTAAAAACATTGAATCAAGTTTGTTTGAAAATGCCTCTTTACCACCATGAAGTTTCAATATACCATCAATATCTTGAGGAACATAAAAACTATATTGCCATGAATTTGCTTCGGTATAATTATAATTTACTTCATTTGGCTTAAATGGCGAAAACCAAGTTCCATTCATTCGGGCACGCATAAAACCGGTAGAATCGTCGAAAACATTTTTGTAAAATTGTGCTCTTTCAATAAAAGTATTGTAATCTTCGGTTTTGTTTAATGATTTTGCGAACATTGCAATACACCAATCATCATAAGCGTATTCGAGAGTTTTAGAAACACTTTCGCCTTCATCAGTTGCAAGAACGCAACCATTTTTAACATAAGAAATTAATCCGGGATTTTGTTGATTGGCACTGGCTTTCATTGCTTCCAATGCTTTATTACCATCAAAATTCCTGATGCCTTTTGCCCATGCATCGTAAATTACTGATACAGCGTGATAACCGGGCATGCAGTTTGTTTCATTTGCAGAAAGTTCCCAAACAGGAAGTAATCCACCTTGTTCGTATTGTGCAAGAAATGTTTTAATAAAATCACTTGTTTTTTCGGGTTCAAGAATTGTCATTAATGGATGTAGTGCACGGTATGTATCCCACAACGAAAAAACTGTATAATATGTATAGTTTTCAGCATTGTGAATTTTGTTATCGCGACCACGATATTTTCCATCAACATCAGAGTACACGTTTGGACTTAAATAAGTATGATAAAGTGCCGAGTAAAAAATAGTTTTTTGTTCATTGTTACCTTCAACCTGAATTTTTGATAACACATTGTCCCAATCTTTAAAAGCATTTATTTTATATTCATTAAAGTCCCAAGATGTAGCTTCAGTTTCAAGATTTTTTCTTGCTCCTTCGATGCTGACACCTGAAATTGCAACTTTAATAACAATTTGCTCATTAGCATCAGTTCTAAAATTTACAAAAGCTTTAATATTTGTTCCGTTAGCTTCTGATTTTCCCTGAACTTTCAAATCGTCTTTAACAATTCCTTTGTTTAAATATGGTTTTGAGAATTTTGCAACAAAGTAAACATATTGGTCTTTAGCCCATGCTTCGGAACGCCTATAACCCTCAATTTCATTATCACAAACAAAGTGAACATAAGAATCAATAACATTATCGCGATGAGTTAAATCAATAATAATATTAGCATTATCAGATTTTGGAAAAGTATAACAATGAATACCAACGCGGGTTGTTGCAGTTAGTTCAGCTTTAATTTTATCATCATCTAAAATAACAGAATAATAACCTGCCTGTGCAATTTCGTTTTTATGAGAAAATTTTGAGCAATATCCTGATAAAGGATCGTCAGGCGTTCCATTATAAACCTGAACTTTCCCAACTGTAGGCATAAAAAGAATATCGCCATAATCGGAGCAACCAGTTCCACTAAGATGTGTATGTGAAAATCCATAAATAACGCTATCGCTATAATGATAGCCGGAACAACCGTCCCATCCTTCCAATCGGGTATCGGGACTAAATTGTACCATTCCAAATGGTAAAGAAGCACCTGGGTATGTATGTCCGTGCCCTCCAGTTCCAATGAAAGGATTTACAAATTTTGAATTGCCTTGTTTATAAGGCATATTACATGAATAAAACTGTGTTATTAATAAAGTCAACAATAATATTGACTTGTAAAATGTTAACATGACTTCTAAAATCCGATAGCTATCGGATTGCTTTTTATTTGTTGCCATAAAATCACTTATAGATTATTCGCTTTGCTCATGAGATCGCTTCGCTAAGTTCTTCGCTAATCATTCAGAATGACAAAGAAAAAACCCGCCTCGAAAAATTTACACAATTTCTTTTTCATTTTAAGATAATTTTCGCACTGAATTTCTAATTACCATATTAGTTTGCAAACACTTATGAATCTTATCTATAGGTTCAATATTTTCTTTATTTTTAATACATTTCATTAAAATTTCTACAGCATTTCGGGCAATTGATAGAATTGGTTGAATAACTGAAGTTATAGGTGGGTTGTATAATCGGAATAAATCAATGTCATCAAAACTAACAATTGACAAGTCGCGTGGAATTATTAAACCTAAGTCGCGAATAGCTTCGAGACAACCAATAGCAAGTTGGTTATTTGTTACAAAAATTGCAGTGGGCATTATTTTATCTGATTTCCATTGATTAATAATTTGCATGGAGTTTCTATAAATATCTTCGCGTGGTATAACTTTTTGGTAGTAAGAATTTAATGGAATGGAATATTTTTTTAATGCATCTTTATATCCTTCAAGTCTATCAACTTGAGTGCTTATATGTGCAGGTGAAATAACAAATGCTGCAATTCGTTTGTGTCCATTGTTAATAATGTGTTCAACGGCTTCAAACGAACCAAGTCTATTGTCAACTACAACTTTATGAGTATTAATATTATTATATGTTCGGTCTATTAAAACAAGAGGAAAGTTATTGTCTTCAAAATTTTTAATATGGTCAATTGTATCAAAAGTTGACGAAAGAATAATTCCATCAACTTGCTTATCAACAAGAAGTTCTAAAAGTGTAAGTTCTTTTTTGGGATTTTCATCGGAACTGCAAATTATTAAATTAAAGCATGATTCGCTAACTGAGTCTTCGACATAACGGGCTAAACGAGCATAAAAAGGATTAGAAATGTCTGAAACAACTAACCCAATAGTATTTGACCTACCCATACGTAATCCTCGTGCAAATTGATTTGGCTTGTAATTCAATTCTTTAGCCAACTCCATAACCAAGTCCTGTGTTTTTTTGCTAATTCCATTTTCATCGCCTTTGCCATTAAGCACCATCGAAACAAGAGTTTTAGATACGCCTAACTGATTTGCTATATCAGCTAATGAAATTTTTTTACTATTTATCATTCAAAAGTTTTTTGTTCAAAAATAATAAATTTTTCTAAAACGGTTTAGTGTTTTAAAATATATTTTATAATAACAAATAACATTATATAAAATATTCATATATGAATGTTAAAAAAATTAATAATAAAATTTAGAAATTGTTTTTTTTCAATTACTCTAAAAAAGCTATCTTTGCAGTTGAAATTGGAAAGTTTTAGATAGAATAGAAGTCACTCTTCGAGAATCTCAGAGTGACTAGTGCAATGAAGTAAAATGGATGAGTGTCATCCCGATAGCTATCGGGATAAGCGATTGTAAATAAATGGAGAGATGGCAGAGTGGTCTAATGCGGCGGTCTCGAAAACCGTTGTTCCTTTTTAAGGAACCGGGGGTTCGAATCCCCCTTTCTCCGCTGATAAGAAAAGCAAAAAAAAGTAAAACCCTGATAATGAATTTATCAGGGTTTTTAGTTTCACAAAAATGCAACAAAAAATATCATTTTTTAGGATTAATAGACTTTAAATGGTGATAATTTGAGTTTTTTATTTTTTTATGACCTCACCCTTAATCCCTCTCCAAAGGAGAGGGAAAAAATATTTAAAACTCAAATTATTCCCTTTTAAAGAATAACAAATTATAAAACTATTTTTCCATGAATTTAGAAAATTTTTCGTCTATATGTTGAATAAACCATTTATCAATTACTGACTTTTTAAATCTCCATTCCTTACCTAATTTAGCTGCAGGTATTTTTCCTTCATTAGCCCATGTATATATAGTTTGTGGTTTAAATTTTAAATATTTTGCAACTTCTTCAAGTGTCATTATATCATCCATAATCTATTTCTTTATTAAATATAAAATGCTCGTTGTATCGTTTTTAATATCAGTTGTATCTGTTTGGTGAGTGGAATATTTTACTGTATCTTGCTGTTGAATATCTTTATTTGATATTAAATGTTCGACCGAATAAATAACTGCAGTGTAAAAATTTCCTTCATATTTTCTGAACATTTTAAATTTTTCATTTTTATTACATAAAAATGGTCTTAAATTCCATGATAATTGTATTCCCACAAATGCAAGAATTATAATCCAGATTTTAAATACTGTAACTCCTATTTGAGGATAAATCGTCTTTTTTTCGCAAGCATATTTTAATGCATCAACCATTAACCTTAAACCAAAAATACCTGCGAATATGAAAATTGCAACATGTAAAAGTTGTAAAAAATGATAATTGCCGCCGGTGAGTTGGAAGAAGATAACGATTGGAGCAAAGGATAGTATTATAACAGACGTTAATACTAATCCGCTTAAAACAATAATGAGCATTTGCCTCATACTCATTTTAGAACCTAATACCTGCTGAATAATAAAAAAGGATGGGAAGCAAATAATTATTGCAGAGAGAAAAAGTACAATTAATTTTATTCCTGCTACAATTGATTGAAGAAAGCTATGATAACTACCCATTACAAGACCATAGACAAATACAAAAGCACAGATAGTAATGATTTGTTTAATTATTAGCCTGTTTGACTGCTTTTTATTTATTTCCTCGAAATAGGATTCTTTGTTTTGGAAAATATTAAATACTTCCATTAAGTTTATTGAATTTTTCATACCAAATGATTTTATTTTTTTTGCAAATATAATAATTTATTTTTATGTTTGCAACTGTTTATTATTATTTGATATTGTTTATTGATTTACACTACTTTTAAAACCTTATAGTGATAATAGAATTACAGAAAAGAAAAACTTTATTGTTTTTCACAGCACATCTCAAAAATATATACCGATACAGAATAAATTTGTAAAAAAAATTCACATTTATTGCAATCGGCATAACACATTAAAAACACTATTTAATTTTGCGACTATCTTCCCTTCTTAAAAGCGGCAGCATTAAAAGATTTAGAAACATCGGTTGGCGAAACATTCATCAAAGCAGATAGCCATATTTCTTCAGGAATAAGATTAAAAGGTTTGATGGTTGACAAAACACCAAGCACAACAAGATTTGCACTTTTACCAAAAATATCGCCTAAATCATATACTATTTTATTTGCATCAACTTTTATAACATTATATTGCTCAATTAACTTTTCAATATCTTCCATTTTTGGATAATCTTCTTTTTTTACATTCAAAGGCAGTGCAATAAAATTATTGATTATTATACTTCCATCTTTTTTTAGTAAGTCGAGAAATCCGGGTCGCAGAATTTCACTTATTTCCATAACAATAAGTGCATCAACAGAATGTGGCGCAAAAACAGGAGAAGAAACGTTACCACAGCCAAAAGTAGAAATTACAGAGCCGCCAAGTTGAGCCATTCCGTGTGTATCGCCCTTAACAATATTTGTATTAAAATAAGGTGTTTGCATTGCCATTTCCGAAAGCACTTTCCCAAAAAACAAATTGCCTTGCCCGCCAATTCCTCTTATTGCAACCCTTAATGATTCGGGAAGATTTTTAATTTCAATATTGTCTGTTTTTATTATTTCAGGAATGTTCAAAGATTGGGCTTTTATTTCTTTTGCTTTTACGGATTCGTCCATATATACAATTGCATCGAATGGGCAACGTTGCATACATACAGGTTTGTGTGAGCCGCAATTAGAACATAATGCAGTGAAATGTGGTAACTTATTTTCGTCCAATTCAATTCCGGGACACATATTACACAAACCACAATTTTTACATTGAGCGTAGTTGATTTCTACTTTCCTTATTTTGTCTTTTATTGGAATATCGTGAATACATGGACCTTCAAAAATTAAAGTAGAATAAGTGCCTTCTTCTGCAAGTTTTAGGGCTTTTAATAATTCATCTTCAACTTCTTTTAAGTTGTACGAATCAATAACAATAGTTCTTCCACCCTCCGCTTCTAACGCTCTTTTTAAACTAAATCTGTGAGGACGTCCTTCGAGATTAAGTTTTGAACTTGGTGCAGGTTGTCCGCCTGTCATAGCAGTTATGTAGTTATCAAGTATTACTTTAACTCCGGGAATATTTCTAAAAACAGAATTTCGGGTAGAATCCAAACCCGAATGACATTCGGTTGAATCTCCAATCACGCTAATTACCTGTCCTGCCATTTCGGGATGCGAAAGAACAAAACCCTGACGCATAGAATCAGAAGCACCCATGCACGAAACGGTATCAATGCCATTGAGGAAATATAAAAGAGTAGAACAGCCAATATCGCCGAATGAAGCAAATATTTTTTTCTTTTTTTTCAGTTTGTTTATAGTGAGTGCAAATGCTTTGTACTGGCAACCAGGGCAAATAGCAGGTGGTCTGTTAATTGGCTTTAATAAAGATACCTTTTTTTCTGTCTTAAACTGAAAAACATTATTTGTCGTTAAAAATTCCAATACATCATCGGGATTCCAGTTTGTTATTGTGTTATATTCATCTTTGCCAATTAATTTGATATTCAACAAGCTAATTTTTTCTTGCAGGAATTTGTCGCCATCTTCAATAATAAATAGTTTACCTTTAATTTTTTTAGCAAACACTTTTATTTTATTTTCAGGAATTGGATTTGCTATTGCCAAAGAAAGAATAGAAGGATTTAATCCGGCAATTTTTAACGCTTCTTTTACAATTATTTCGGCTTCTCCATTTACTATAACACCCCAGTCATCTGTTCCATAAGTTGTACACACAAGTTCAGAATTTTCGCTCCATTTCTTAATTCCAGGAATTCTTTCCTGAGTTACCTTGTTATAATTTGCTCTGGCTAATCCAGGTAAAAGCATCCATTCTTTTAAATTTTCAGGAAGAACTCGTGGTTCAACTTTTCGTGAATCTTTAGTAATAATTAAAGCTTCGGAGTGTGCAAGAATTCCAGAAACTAAGACAATAATTGGTGTGTTGAATTTTTTACTTAAGTCGGCAGCAGTCCATGCCATATTGTACATCTCTTGATGGTTGCGTGGTTCCAGAACAGGTAAGCGTGATGCCGCACAAAAATATCTGGCATCAATAACATGTTGAGTACTTGATGGGACATAATCAGTAGCTGCATAAATCACTAAAGCACCAGCTTTTGCTGAAAAAAAAGCAGTTGTTGTAAGTGCATCCCCAGCATGAAAAACGCCTGGAATTTTCATAGTAACGATAGTATCATCACCGGCAATAGCATGCCCTAAGCCAACAGAAACTGCAACTGCTTCATTTACCGACCATCCAACTTTTATTTTATCCTGAACAGAAGCCAAGCATTTATCAATCACTTCAGTACTTGGGGTTCCGGGATATCCAGTTGCTGCACGATAACCTGCGTGAATAACACCAAGTGCGAGGGCAGTATTACCATCTACAATTAGTTTTGTATTTGCGGGAGAATTTACAATTTTATTAAAATCAGACATAATTGATTTAGGATTTATTATTTCGTTCACTGTTCACTGTTCTACGAATTACGAATTTACGAATTACGAATTAGCTGTTCATTATACTTTGTACTTAATACTTTGTTCATTGTTCACTACCTATTGTTCACTGTTTATTGTTATACTATTTTATTATTTAATAATTCTTTTATTTGTTCAATATTAAAGCCAGCTTCTTTATATATCTTTTCATTATGTTCGCCCAGTCGGGGAGCACAGTTTAATGTATAATCTATTTTGGTTAAAAAAGAAGAACTGACTGGTGCAGGAAACAATGAAACCTTATTCCCTGAAGGTAATTGTGTTTTCAGCATATTTTGTTTTACAAATTCAAGTTTTGCAACATCAGATGTTGAATTTACGGGCGAAACCGCTAATCCTAATTTTGAACAAACTTCAACAAACCCTGCAGTTGTGTAATTTTTTAATCCTTTTCGGATATCTTTATAAATAGCATTTTTATCATTATTGCGTCCCTGATTTGTTATTCTATTTGTTTTTGTTAAATGTTCAAAACCATTAATTTTAGTAAGTTTATCCCATTGCGAATCGTTTCCTATGGCAAGATATATATGCCCATCTTTTGTAGGATAACAATTGCAAGGTATAAAACTACGATGTTCATTTCCGCTACGAGTAAATATTTCGGATTCATTTTTAACAAATTCCAATTGGGGAAGTGCAGTAATTAACCATGATGCAGCACATTGTGCCATAGAAATATCAATTTTCTTTCCGTTTTCATTTTGTTCTAACATAGCAATTAATACTTGTGAAAATGCTTCATCGCCAGCTTTTAAGTCAATAACAGGTAATCCGCAAAGCATAGGGTCTCTGTCAGGTTCACCTGTCAAAAACATGTATCCTAGCATTGCTTGCATGGCTGGATCATAACCGGCTCTATCGGGATACTCGGGACCCATCGCTGATATTCCACACCAAATAAGTTTTGGGTTAGCTTTTTTCAACGTTTCAAAATCAATTCCCAGTTGCAAGTACCTTAATGGCAAGGTATTGCACATAAACACATCCACTTCTAATTCACGAATAAGTTTTCTTAACAAATCCTGACCCTCTTTCTTTTTCAAGTTTAATGTTATAGCTTCTTTACCAATATTTGGCGGAATATAATATGAGTGTAAATCGTCAATTCCTGTATCTTCGCCTATATACCTGTTTGGGTCGCCACTCTTTGACTTTTCATTTTCAGCAGGGGATTCGATACGAATTACACGCCACCCTAATTGGACAAAACGTTGTGTAGCATAAGGAAGTGCAAGGGCTTGTTCTAAACTTAAAATTATTTTATTGTTCATTGTTATTTACGAAATACGAATTTTACGAATGTACGAATCAATTTACTTTAAATTAACTATTCTTTTATAATGTAAATTTCTCGGAGCAAAATATGATAGAATTCCAAGTTTAAGATTATTAGAAACTAAATATTCGTAAACTTGGTCAATATGTGCTTTTACAAATCTGTTTCCTTTTTTTAATTCCAAAACGATTTTATCTTCAATTATAAAATCAAAGAAACCGCTTCCAATTTTTTCACCTTTAAATTTGAGTGGATAATATTTTTGCTCAATGAATTTTAAACCTGCGTTCTTCAAAGCAATCGCAACAGCTTTTTGATAAATCTTTTCAGCGTGCCCATATCCAAGTTCATTATACACTTCAAACAATATCCCAATTATCTGATAACATAACTCTGGATAAACTAAATCGGCTCTATGAATTATCGGCTCTTTCATTCCCAAATTCGTTTTAATTCGTAAAATTAGAAAAAGATTGGTTCTTTATATTCTCCATAAACTTCTTTAAGCACTTGAATTATTTCACCAACGGTTGCATATTCTTTTACGGCAGCAATTATTGAAGGCATAAGGTTTTGAGCATTTTGTGCATCATTTCTAACAGTTGTTAGCAAATCTTTTACTTCATCATTATTTCGAGATTTTTTTATAGCGTGTAGCTTTGTGATTTGCTTGTTAGCAGCTTTTTCATTGTATTGATGAAAATCAACTGGTTTAACTTCTTCTTCTTTGGTATAAATATTTAAACCAACCTTTGCAACATCACCTCGTTGAATTCCCATTTCTCTGATATAAGCTTGTTTGGAAACAGATTCTTGGATTTTTCCTGTAGCTACGGCATTAATAATTCCTCCCCATTCATCAACCTTTTTCATTTCTTCTTTAATCTCTTTTTCGAAACGGTCTGTCAGAGATTCAACATAATATGAGCCTCCAAGTGGATCAACCGTATCGCAGATACCCATTTCGTGAATAAGAATCTGCATTGTTCGAAGAGAAAGTTCAGCAGCTTTTTCGGTTGGAATTGTATAAGCCTCGTCGTAACTACAAAGTGCCATAGTTTGTGTACCTGAAAGAGCAGAAATCAGAGCATAATATGCACTTCTAATAATATTATTTTCTGGTTGTTCTTTAGTAAGACCACCACCTCCTCCACCAGCAATCATTCTTAACCAGCATGAGTTATCATTTTTTGCTTTATATTCTTCACGAATAATTTTAGCCCATAACCTACGTCCTCCCCTGAATTTTGCAATTTGTTCAAACATATTACCATAAATATCAAAATTGAATGAAAGGCGTGAAGCAAACTCGTCAATGTCGATTCCTCTCTGAATCGCACCATCGGAATAGGCTTTGGCAATACAGAAAGCATATGCCATTTCCTGAATAGGATTGGCGCCACTTTCTCTTATGTGGTATCCGCAAACACTGACAGGACTGTATTTAGGAATATTTTTAGCACAATACTCAATGGTATCGATTACTAGTTTTACCGATTTATCTACAGGAAAAATCCATGTTCCGCGACCGATAAATTCTTTAAGAATGTCATTTTGTGCAGTACCTCTCAGGTTTTTAATATCGTATCCCCATTTCTCTGCAAGTGCGATATACATGGCTATAAGAACAATGGCAGAACCATTAATGGTAAGAGAAACAGTAATTTTGTTAAGGTCAATATTTTTAAATGCAATTTCAAAATCTTCAAGGGTATCAATGGTCATTCCAACTCTTCCGATTTCACCAAATGCTCGCTGGTCATCTGAATCCAAACCACATTGTGTTGGAAGGTCGAATGCAACATTTAAACCTGACTGACCATTGTTAAGAAGGAAATGAAACCGTTCATTGGTTTCCTCAGGAGTTGCAAATCCAGCATACTGACGAATAGTAAAAGGACTATTGCGATACATCAATGAATGGATACCGCGTGTAAAAGGATATTGACCTGGAACTTCATTTTCAATTTCTTTACTAACATCTTTTTGAGTGTATAAAGGTTCAACCTCAATACCCGATTCAAGGTAAACTGGTTTAATTGTTGTTTTTGATTTTTCAGTAATTGACATATTTTATTGTTTAAAAAAGTTTAGAGTTTAGAGTTTCGAGTTTTTAGTTCATCGTTCATTATACTTAATACTTTGTAATAATACCTTTGTTCACTGTTCTACGAATTACGAATACTACGAATTACGAATTTACGAATTACGAATTTACGAATTACTAATTGGCTGTTCATTATACTTTGTACTTAATACCTTTGTTCATTGTTAAAAAAGTTTATTGTTTATTGTTAGTAGCTGATAGGTTTTTAAAATAAGAAACTACCTCATCAACTTTAGTGCCTGTTGGAAAAACTGCATTTGGTCCAAGTTTTAATAGAGTTTCAACGTCTTGTGTAGGAATGTTTCCACCAACAACCCAAGGGATGTGTAATTTGTTAGCAATCATAACATCTTTTATTCTTTGGGTTATAATCGCATGTGTTCCTGATAAAATCGAAAGTCCTATAACGTCTACTTTATTATCAATAGCCATTTTAATAATTTCTTCGGGCGATTTTCTAAGTCCAGTATAAACAACTTCAAATCCTGCATCTTTTAAAGCATGAGCAAGCACTTTTACACCAACATCATGACCGTCGAGTCCGGGTTTAGATAAAAGTATTTTCATTTATTTATATTTTATTAATTAGTTCAAATTTAGTAATTTTATTGTTATAGAATAGTCATACATTGTTTATAGTTCATTGCTAAGTTGTTCTTTACGAAATACGAATTTTACGAATGCACGAATTAACTATTCATAGTTCACTGTATAACTCCCCGCATTCTAAACTCCCGCAACAATTGGGGGACAAGCTCTAAAGGACACAACATTCATATACTTTGTACTTTATACTTTGTTCATTTTTTTACGTTTATTTCTTATTCTAATTCTTTAGCAATATTAATTTTTAAGATTTCTGAAGTTCCACCACCAATTAAAGTAAAACGGGCATCTCTTAAATATCTTTGTAACGGATAATCGTTTGCATAACCATACGATGCAAGTACGCGTGATGCAATGTCGCAGATGGAATTGGCACATTCGGAAGCATATAATTTTGCAATCATGGCTTCTTTTCTGCGTGATTTGTTATCGTCGCTAAGTGAAGCTGCATAAAGTGTATAAAGCTTAGCTGTTTGGAGTTGAACATCCATCTCGGCAAATTTCATTTTAATTGCCTGAAATTTATAAATTGGCTGACCGAATTGTTTTCTTTCTTTTGCATATTTTAAAGCATCTTCAAAAGCTGCAGTGGCAACGCCAATAGAAAGAGCAGCTGTCATAATCCTGATTTCAGCAAGAATCTCAGTTAAATATTTTGTTCCATCACCGAGTTTTCCTAAAAGGTAATTTATTGGAAGTTTTACATTATCAAAATAAACTTCACTTGTAACAGAACCCCTTACACCAAGTTTTTCAATAGTTTTCCCGATTTTAACTCCTTTTAATTTAGCAGGAACAAAAAAGATGGAAAGCCCTTCAGCGGTATCAGTTTTTGCCAATACGGTAAAAAAATCAGCAACGGGTGCAGATGTAATCCAGGTTTTCTGACCTTCGAGAATAAAACCATCATCCATAACTTGTGCTTTACTTTGTATTCCAAATAAATCACTACCAGCATTAGGTTCTGTCATGCAAATACCACCAATTTTATTTCCTTTCAATGCTTCGTTGAAATATGATTTTACTTCATCATCACCTAAACGAAAAAGGAAATACGTTGCCATTAAAGATTGCATGGTACATGCAGCTGCTAATGAAAGAGAACCGCGTGAAAGTTCGATTACAGCTAAAGTATAAGAAACAATATCCATATTTGTTCCACCTGCTTCTTCAGGATATCTCATTCCAAAAAAACCTAAATCGCCAACTTCTTTAAACAACTCTTGTGGAAACTCATGGTTCTCGTCAATAGCTTGTGCATTGGGTACTACCCTCCTATCAACAAAATCTTTAAAGGTTTGCTGAATTTGCTTTTGTATTTCAGATAATTCAAAGTTCATTTTACTTTGTAGTTAATCAGGAATGACTGCTGTAGTTTCTATTTCAATTAATGCCGGATGATCTAATAAATCAACAACGAATATCATGCTCATACATGGGTAATGATTTCCCATTATTTCTTTCCAAACCTTTCCTAAATCTCGTCTAGATTCAAGATACTGGTTTCTATCTTTGCAGAAACAAGTCATTTTAACAATATGCTCTGGTTTTCCGCCAGCTTTTGTAATAACTGCAATAATATTTTTTAATGCCTGTTCAAATTGTGGAATTAATTTATCGCTATTAAATTTTTCATTCGAATCCCAACCTACTTGACCACCTAGATAAAGAGTTCGGCCTTTTTGAGCAAGGATTCCATTAGAATATCCTTTTGGTGATGGCCAGCCATCGGGAAGAATTGTTTCGTGTTTATTGTTCATTATTTAAAAAGTTCAAAGTTAAAAAAAAGTTTATTGTTATATGTTAAAAAAGTTCATTGTTCTATGTTTATTTTTCTTTACGAAATACGAATTATACGAATGTACAAATAAAATATTGTTTCATTGTTCTATGTTAAAAAATGTTTACCCCGTTGGATATTTGTTTTTATTTTCACTCCGTTGTTCAATGGGATTATCCTACGGGGTGAATTGTTCTATATTCATTGCCAACTGCTGACTGTTCATTGTTTTTTGGTTCTTAATTTATTTGTTTCAATTATATCAATTTCAAAACTTTCATTTTTAAAGATAACGCCATATTCTTTAGCTGCCTGAGCTTTTGTAACTATTTCGTTTTGAACATCTTGTTGGACACTATTAACATCTCTTTCTTTTGGATTTCCATATCCTCCTCCTCCTCCTGCAATTTGTTTATAAACAGTTCCATCAGGGATACTTTCAATTAAATCTTTACTTAAAGGTGTATGAAGTTTTCCATCGGGATACTTTAAATTAATACTGTTCAAAATACTTCCTTTTCCGCCAAATAAACCATAATTTGATTCTACATCACCATCTCCAAAAACCACCATTGTGGCATTGTCGCCACCCATTTTAATAAAAGTTTCAACACCTAATCCACCTCTCCATTTTCCAACCCCGCCCGAATCAGTAAGAAATTCGTGTTTTAGTATCTGATGTGGCGTTTGTTGTTCGTACATTTCATAGTCCTGGTCGAGAAGTCCGCCCGAAGCATCAATCATTCCAATGTGGTCGTATCCGTCATCGCCTTGTAATGCACCGGAACCACCTTTTAATCCCATAAAGCAAATGTCAACGTATTTTTCGTTTGTTCGTGGGTGTTTCCCGGTAAAAAGAGAACAAAGCAAATGATTCCATCCGGCAGTAACCCTGTTGGGCATGGCAGGACCGAGTGCTTTAAAAATAGAATCGGCTATCTGTGGACATAAATGATTTCCGAAAGTAGTTGCTTTGGGATAAGACGCGTTTAGAATAGTTCCTTCGGGAACAATATAAGTTAATGGCTTTATCATTCCTTCGTTGTGAGAAATATCGGGATTAACCATTTGTAAAAAAGTAAGAGTAATTGCCGAACATGACGAAGTATATGTTCCGTTAACAAAGCCATTAGTCTGAGGAGAAGATTCTGAAAAATCGAATGTAATGCTCTCATCCTCAACAATAATTTTTGCTTTAATTTCGAATTCTGAACCCAAATGTTTGCCATCGTAATATACCTTACTGCTTCCATAATAAGTACCATTGGGAACAGATGAAATTTCCGAACGCATCATCTTTTCAGTACTTCCGAATAATTCCAATTTATGAGCTTCAAAACATTCAATTCCATATTTAGAAATCAATGTATTTAACCTTCGTTCACCAAGCGTGCATGCACCAATCTGTGCTTTAATATCTTCCTGCACCATGATTAAGCGAATATTAGCAAAAATTAAATTCCATACATCCTGACGCAACACTCCTTTTTCGTATAATTTAACTGCAGGAATTCGCAATGCTTCCTGCCAAACCTCTGTTGCATTTGGGTTGTATCCACCCTGAACAGCACCACCAATATCTGCCTGATGTCCCTTCGCTGCTGACCAGCCCACTAAAACATCATTGCAAAATATAGGTTTAAAAATAGCAACATCGTTATTCTGATTACCCATCGAAAACACGTCGTTATGAATAATAACATCGCCCGGAAAAATATTTTTACCGTATTGATTAATAATAACTTTACAAACAGGACCTAAAGAAAAACTTAAGATTGGAAGATTTTCGGTTTGCTCAAGCATATTTCCTTCTGCATCATATAAACCTGTTACAAAATCTTTTGCTTCGCACAATATTGGTGAGCGTGTAGTTTTTGTAAGCGAAATGCTCATTTCATCGGTAATTGACCGAAAGGCACGCTGAAAAATGGAAAGGAGAATGTTATCTATTTTTATTTCAGACATTATTTAAACGTTATTTGATATTAGTTTTTGAGTTGAAATATTTTTTTCGAAGCCATTTGGCATAAGAAATTTATTATAAACAACAAAGCAGCCACCAATTCCTGTTTCGCAATTATAAGAGCCACCAATAAAAATAGTTGTATTAATTTGCTCAATTAGAGCAGGACCTTCAATTTTAAAATTATTGAACAAAATATCACCATCATAAACTGGTACTTCTTGCATAGAATCAGTTTCAGGAATATAAGCTGGTCTTCTACATTTTAATGCTTGTTCAAGACTTTCGGCGCCTTTAATTTTATTTCCCGAAAGTGATTGTGGCTTTTCGGTAACACCCACTGCTCTTAATCTTACATTGATAATTTCTAGTTCTGTACCTTCATTTTTTAGTTCATAGCCATATTTACGGTTATGTTCTTTATGAAATGCCTCAATAATTGAAGCGGTATTGAATTCGTTAATATCTTTCATTAATACTTCAAGTGGAACTTCGTGGAACTGCCCAACATAACGAATATCAAGTGATGGATTATATTCAATTTTTTCTTTGGAAATGCCTTCTTCAGTTAAAGTTCTAATTGCCTCATCTTTCATTTGAGCAAAAAAAGCAAGGAATTTCTTTTTATCTATTTTTGAGAATCGGGTCATGTACGAGCGAACATAATCGTGCTTAAGATCACCAAGAAGCATTCCTGCTGCGCAAAAAATAGAGGCAACATCGGGAACAACGAACATAGGAATTTCCAATTCCCTGCATATTTCGCCTGCATGAATAGAACCGGCACCACCGGCACAGAGCATTAAAAATTCTCTGGGGTCGTAACCTCTTTCAACCGAAACCTGGCGAACACCCTGAGCCATATTCATATTTATTACACGATACATTCCGGCAGCCGTTTTCATGGCATCAAGACCAAGAGTTATACCTAATGTTTTTTTAGTAAGAACAATAGTTTTTTCTTTATTCAGAATATATTTTCCGCCGGCAAAAAAATTCGGGTCAAGATAACCGAGAATTAAATCGGCATCGGTACATGCAGGTTCAATTCCATCTCTGTTATAAGAAATTGGACCGGGTAACGAGCCAGCACTTTTTGGTCCCATCTGAAGCAAATCTCCTTTATCAATCCAGCCAATACTACCACCACCAGCTCCAATTGTAACAATATCTAATGTTGGTAATGCAATTCTGTGCCTATCAATACTTCCATCGGTACTTGTAACACATTTTCGATTAACAACTAACGAAGCATCGAAACTTGTACCACCCATATCCATTGTTATACAATTATCGAAACCTAAAAGTTCAGCATAATAGGCACCGGCAATAGGAGCTGCTGCGGGACCGGAAAGAACTGTAACAGCAGCAATTTTTCGAGCAACATCAGGTGTTACCACCCCGCCGTTCGACTGCATAATCATTAGTTTACCATTAAAGTTGATGTCATATAATTTACACAACAGTGCTTCGAGATATTTGGCGATAACAACACCAATATAAGCGTTGATGCAGGTTGTGCTGACTCTTTCGTAAAAACGCACGGAAGGAAGGACTTCATAAGAACCGGAAATAAACAAATTGGGTAAAGCTTTTCTTAAATATTCAGTTGCAATTTTTTCGTGCTCGTTATTAAGATAAGAATTTATAAAACAAATTGCAATTGCCTTTACTTCCTCTTTCTTAAGCTGTTCAATTATTTTGTCAAGTTCTGAAGTTTTTACAGGTAAAATTGAGTTACCTAAAGCATCAATTCTTTCATCAATGGTAAATCTTAGATGCCTGGGAACTAAAGGTTTTACATTCTTATAATGATTATTATACCGTTCTTCACGAATACCCCGGCGCATTTCCAAAGCATCTCTAAAACCTTTTGTGGTTATTAATGCAGTTTTTGCTCCGTTCATAGTAAGTAATGCATTAGTTGCAACTGTAGTGCCGTGAACAATAGTGTCGATATCATTAATAAAAGAACTTAATTCAAGATTTAATTTTTGGGCAATTTCTTTTATTCCGGTAATAAAACCGATGGAAGAATCCTGAGGCGTTGAAAGTGTTTTGTGAATTAATGAAGAGCCGTCGTTACCAACAAGAAAAAAATCTGTAAATGTTCCGCCTACATCAATGCCTAATTTGTATCCTTTCATTAAATTTAACTTAATGTATTTCTAATATTAATCCTTTATGCACCGTACAGAAAACCCATTACTCTTAGGGTTGTTGCTTCTGCTTACATTGCTGTAACCATAGTCCAAAGCACGAACCCAGGCAGTGCTTGCATCATTCGATGTAGAACTCCAATAGAAACCATAGACTCCTTTATCGTAGAATACTCCTGTAGAAAATAAACGGTCGCCACCCGGAAGAGCTGTAAAACCTGTCTCGTTTGTGGCTCCTGTATTAGGACTTTGCCAATGTGTTGTTCCTGATTCTTTAAGTTTACCGCCAGCAACGCCTTCACCTCCTAAATAGGTTGTCAATGTTGTCCAGTCGGCATCGGTAGGTACATGCCAACCGACGGGAGCTATATTTCGGTTATCGTTTACAGCATACCAGTTATATAATCTGCCATAAGTTATTGAACTGTTAACACTGTTATTATAATTGCAGTAAGCACCAGTAACAGTGCCTGCCCATGCAGAATTAGATGTTATATTGGCAATAGTATCGCCATTACGGTATTTGGTTGTTTTAAGGTTCTCTATCATCCATACCTGTGTTCCAATAGTTACAGTATTATAAACATTGCCGTCAATATCAGTAACAGTATTTCCACTTCCCTGTAATGTTGTAAAAGAAACATTGCTGCCGTATCCTGTGCCATTGCTGTTAGTAGCATAAGCTCTTACATAATAAGTAGTGCTGTCGGTTAAGTTAGTAATGTTACTCGTAAAAATGCCTGTACCTGTTCCATTTGATGATTTACTATCTGCAATTGTCGGATTTTGCAAAATACTCCAACAAACTCCTCTTGCCGTAACTGTTGCACCACCATCAGAAGTAATGTTGCCTCCGCATGAAGCAGAATTTTGTGAAATATTGCTTATTGCAGAAGTAGTAAGAACCGGAACTTGCCCTGTAGGAGTTGAATTGCTGTCATCCTTTTTTTTGCAACCATTTATAATAAATAATAGTAACCCTATTGAAATTAACGGGTAAAATAAAATTCTGTTTTTCTTTCTCATAATATTTATATTAATAATATTTTTATGATTATATCTGGATTTAACATTAGCATATATTGAGAGATTTTTCTTTAACTTTCATGCCCAAAGGTAGAAAAAATATTTTATAAAAAAATAATAGTAACAATTCAGTGTCTATTAAAAGTACCTAAGATATTGGAAGGGAATAATTATTTTTAAGGTTGAGCGTAAGGGTGAGATTGAAAAAGATTGAGAAACAGGCAATGTCATTCTGAGTGATTAGCGAAGAACTTAGCGAAGCGATTTCACGAACACATTGAAAATAAAATTAAAAATGTGAGTAATCTATTCTTAAAATGCTATAGGAAAAGATTGAGAAGAAAGATTGAAAAAAAAAGATTGAATAGATTGAGAAGACAAGATTGAAGAACGTCTTCATCAATCTTATCAATCTTCTTCAATCTACATCAATCTGAAAAACATAATAAATTGAGTATCAATAAACTTAAAAATATAAACAAAAAAAAATATTTTGAATTAAGAAAAAAAGTGTATATTTACATCGTCAAACAATTAAATATTAAAAAGGAATTTAGTTCAAAACGGCACAAAACCCTAAATTTGAATTAATTTTATAAAAAATTATTTTAATTAAATTGTTTTGTGTATCAATTTTATGAAACCTGACAATTAAAAATATTAGCAATGTATATGAACGGAAAAATTTTATTTACAGTAATCTTATGTTTTTTATTAATAGGTAAATCGTATTCCCAAAACCAATTCGATTCAGTTAGGTATTTTGGAATAGAAGTTGGAAACACATTTTTACCATTTAATATACCCGATTATAGCTTTATTAGAGCCGACAACTCTTCAAACAATAACGATAATTCTGCAATAAATTTAACAGGCAGGTATAACGAATTTCAGTTTAGTATAAAAACTGAGACAAGAAGTTTAAAAAATAAATTAGGACTACTCTATGGCATCCGGCTTACATATATTACTAGCAGTCTTGGAAAGCAAGATATATGGTCTAAAAATGATAAATACTTTTATTTGCTTGTTAATCAAAGTAATACTAGCTCAGAAATTTTAAGAGTAAATGAAATAAATCAAAATTCGTATTTTATAGGAATTCCCTTAGAATTAAGATACTTTACTTCGCATAATCGTTTTTTTAGGTTTTATTTTAAAACATCTGTTGATTTAAGTTATAAATTTTTCACTAAGAATGATGTGATATTTTATAACGACAATATGGAAAGTTATACTACTGATGTAATTAATAAATTTGCTAAACCAAGCCCATTTCATTGTAATATAAATTTTGGAGCAGGTATAAAATTGGGTAAAGAAGGTAAATTTAATATTAACATAGAGGCATTTGCAGTATCTTTTAACATTGTAAAAACAAACTCAAGCATAGTTAGAACTGGTATAGGAGGCGGGATGCAGGTTAATTTATTAATTCCGTTAAAATTTTAATTTATGAAAATAAAGTATTTGTTTTTAATATTAATTATTATAATAAGTTGCAAAAAGGATAAAAATTTACGTGATTCTATTTTTATTGAAGATGTTGAATCACCAGGATTACCCATTTATTCAGAATGGGGTTATAACACTTTTGGAGCATATTACGACAGGGAAGTTTTTATTTCAAACGATAAAAAAGTTCCACTTAAAATAATTGTAACAAATGATACTATGACTTTTAATTTTTTTGGACAATTAGGTAATACCTCGTATAACAATATGACAATGAAGTTTTATTTTACGAATTTTTTACCAGTAAATTATGAAGATTTGTTACAGTTAAATGACACAATTATTAACCTTAATAATACCAATAAAATTTCAATTAATATTTATGGGTCAAATGTTAATGTAACCTTACTAAATGGATATTTTAAAGTTGATAAAGCACAGCTATTATTTGTTGATACTAAAGAAACAGAAGTAATATTATCAGGTCATTTTGAATTTCAGGCTTTAATTAACAACGAACCAATTGCAATAAGTGACGGACGCTTTGATATAGGCGTTAATCAATCAAATTTCTTTAGTTATTAAGTAATATTTAACTTGTAGATAGTTAATAGCCACGAGCTTCACATTGTGTATAAATATAAAAGTAAAACTGGGTTATAGCTCAACATTTTAAACTAAGACAGGGCTAAAGTCCAAAAAAAGTGTTTATATAATATACCGACATAAATATTATGGCTATTCATGTTGTTGATATACAGCATGAAATTACTTAACTTAATGACATTGCCCTAACAGAACTTTAATTAACTTCAGTTCTATTATTCAAAATAAAAAAAGATTTTAATTAGTAAAAAAAAATTAAATTTGTGATTATATTTTTCAATAAATAATAAAATGTACAATATGGTTGAAATAAATTTTATAATCAATGGAAGTAAAATGACTAAAAGAATTAAACCTTCTACGCTTTTAGTTGATTTTATTCGCGATGATTTAAAATTAAAAGGAACTAAAGTTGGCTGTATGGAAGGCGAATGTGGTGCATGTACCATAATAATTGATGGAACTGCAATTAACTCTTGTATGTATCTAGCAATAAACATTAATGGTAAAAATGTAACTACTATTGAAGGTCTTGGTACTGTTGAAAAGCCATTGGATTTAGTTCAGGAAAAAATGATTGCTCATGGTGCCATTCAATGCGGATTTTGCACTTCGGGTGTAGTAATGACTACAAAAGCATTTAGCGAAAAATGTAAAAACGAAGATAAAATCCCAACACGTGATGAAGTAAAAAAATCGCTTGAAGGACATTTGTGCCGTTGTACGGGCTATATTAAAATAATTGATGCAGCAGAAGCCGTTTATAAAAAACAATAGTCATACAATGGTCAAACAATAGTCATTCTATTGTATGCTCACGTATAACAACTGTATGACCATGAATGACAACTGAATGACTACTTGTATGACAACTGAATGACAAAGTATAACTTTTTAAATATGGTAAAAGAATTAAAGATAATTGGAAAATCAACTCCAAAATTAGATGCCAAAGAACGTGTTACCGGTAAATCTGTTTATGGTCATGATATTGAATTACCGGGCATGTTGCATGGAATGATACTTCGTACAAAATATCCTTGTGCTAAAATTATTTCGATTGATGTATCTGAAGCAAAAGCATTAGATGGTGTTATGTGCGTAATTACTGCCGCTGATGTTGATGTTAATCAAATCGGATACAAAAGAGACCATCCTATTTTTAAAAGCAAAACTGTTAATTGCAATCGTGATGAAATAGCTGCTGTTGCTGCTACAACAAAAGAAATTGCAAAAAAAGCTTTATCATTAATTAAAGTAGAATACGAAGTAAAAAAAGGAATTTATAACCCTTTTGATGCTTTGAAAGAAGATGCTCCAAAGCTAAATGAATTTTCTCATGATAAATTTGGAAACAAAAATATTGGAGAATCATTTCATTATGAGCATGGTAATATTGAAGATCAAAAGAAACTCAGCAAAGTTATAATCACTAAAAGATACGAAACTTCGCGTGTAACACATTGTTGTATGGCAACAAGTAACATTACAGCCAGCTATTCAAAACTTGATGGACAACTAACTATATGGGCATCAACGCAAGTTCCTTTTTTGTATCAAAGAGATGTGGCTCATGCATTAAAAATGGAACCATCAAAAATTAGAATTATTCAACCAATTATTGGTGGTGGTTTTGGAAGTAAGTTAGACATGCTTCCTTTTGAGCCAATTTGTGCATTGCTCTCAATTAAAACAGGAAAACCTGTGCAACTATTGTACAGCAGAGAAGAAGAATTTATTGCATCTCCTACCCGTCAACCAATGATTATTGACCTTACCACAGGTGCCAACGAGAATGGAAAATTTACTTTTCGTGAAGTTAAAATAACAATGGATAATGGTGCATACACATCATGGGGTGCTACTACACCTTTTGTTATGATGCAAACATATTCCTCATTATACCAGGTTCCTGCATGTTCATTCGATGCAAAAGCAATATACACAAATAATCCGTTTGCCGGCTCATTTAGAGGATATGGAAATCCTCAAGCTACATATTCTATTGAAACAAATATTGACCTGCTTGCAAAAGAACTTGGAATAGGTAAAGATGAAATAAGATTAATAAATGCAAATTATAAAGGTGAAATAACCGGACAAGGTTTAAATTTCAAAACTTGCGGAGCAATACCTGCCTTAAAAAAAGTTATTGAAGAAAGTAAATATTCACAAAGAATAAAATCCCAAATCTCAAATTCCAAATCCCAAGAATCAGGAAGATATAAAAAAGGAATTGGCTTGGCTTCTATGTTACATGTTGGGGGTGGTGCAAAAATTTATCGTTCAGATGGTTGTGGCACCAGATTAAAGATTGACCACTATGGATACCTTACTATAATAACTGGCTCTAACGAAATAGGACAAGGTTCGGAAACAGTGCTGGCAATGATTGCAGTTGAAGAACTTGGCATTCCAATTGAAAAAATAAAAGTTATTAATACCGATACTGACGTTAAACCATGGGATGTTGGTGTTCATGCATCAAGAACCAGTTTTGTTGCAGGAAATTCTTTGCTCGGAGCAATAAAACTTATTAAAGAAAAACTTAATAAACAAGCTGCAAAACTTTTATGTATCGAAAATTCAGATTTTATTTATCAGAATGGTTCAATGTTTCATGATGACAAAGAAATAAAAATTGATAAAGTAGTTAGGGAAATGCACTTTGGTTTACCAAATGAATTGTGTGTTGTTGAATATTTTTATGAGCCACCTAGCAGTTTTCAGGATAAAGAATTTAAAGGCGATGTGTCCGGAAACTATGCTTTTGCATCGCAGGCAATAGAAGTGGAAGTTGATACTTTGACCGGAAAAGTAAAAGTGCTGAATGTTTTTGTTTCGCAGGATGTTGGGCGGGTACTTAACCCTTTGGCATTACAAGGTCAAATTGAGGGAGGTGTTGCAACCGGAATTGGTTTTGCACTTACCGAAGAAATGATTTACAAAAATGGAATGCTTCTCAATCCAAATTTTCATGGGTATAAGTTGCTCACAAGTATGGATATGCCCGATGTTAATTTTTATCCGGTCGAAACTTATGATGATGCAGGTCCTTATGGTTCTAAAGGCGTTGGTGAAGCACCGTTAATACCTACTGCAGCAGCCATTGCTAACGCAGTTGCTGATGCAATAGGAATTGAATTTTATTCGCTTCCTTTGTCTCCAGAAAAAATATTGAAAGCTTTAAAGGAAAAAACTATTAATAAAGTACTAAGTATTTAGTACAAAGTAAAATGAAAAGTTAACAATAAATAATTTCTATGTTAGATTTTGATGTAATTAGTCCGAAAACAAGCCATGAATTATTTGAAGTTATCAGTAATTCACAAGATAAAAATTATAGATTTGGTGCAGGTTATACAGATTTAATTAATGATTTAAATAACAATTTGCAACAAAACCTTACTGTTATTAATTTAGCTAAACTAAATGATAATAATTTTAAAGCTATAAATATTAATGAAAATGGAGTACAAATTGGTGCTTTAGTTACTGCTACCCAGTTGTTGGAAAATAACATTATTCAAAATAATTATCCAGTATTATGGGAAGCAACAAACAGTGTCGCATCGGGGCAAATTAGGGCTTCGGCAACAATCGGCGGAAATGTTTGTCAGGCATCACCGTCGGGCGATATGTCATGTGCTTTAGTTGCACTTAAAGCTGTTTGCGAAATTATTGATTCAAAAGGAAATATACGTGAAGAGAATATTTCTGATTTTTTTCGTGGAGTAAAAAAGACTTCTTTGAAGAAAAATGAAATATTAAGAAGTATTTTTGTTCCAATTAATATTTCCAAAAATATAAAATCGGGCTATATTAAAGTTGGAACACGTAATTCTATGGAAATTGCAATTGCTTCAATAGCTTACCATTTTCAAAAGGACGAACAAAATAATGTTATTGATGCAGGTTATGCAATTGGTGCAGTTGCTCCTACTATTGTTTTTACAAAAGATGCTTGCGATTTTATTTTAGGAAAAAACATTAATTCGCTAAACGAAACAGATGTAAAACAATTTGCAAACTTAATTAAAAAATATGCCAAGCCAATTTCTGATATCAGAGCGAGTGCGTGGTACAGAGAAGAAGTGTTAATAAATTTATCAGAAACTATTTTAAAATGAATACAAAAACAGAAGAAACGCCATTATATGTAAATTTGAATTATAATAATGAAGTAATAAGATTAGCCCAAAACGAAAACCCTTATGGTGCATCACCAAAAGTTTTGGCAGCAATACAAAAAAATATAAAATCTGTATCGCTTTATCCTGATGTGATTTTAACTGAACTTAAAGAAAAATTGTCAATAAAAAACAATGTTTCACCAAATGAAATAATTGTAGCTCCGGGTTCCTGTGCATTAATTGACCAGTTAATTTCAAGATTAGTAAAAAGTGATGAGAATGTTGTTATTTCAAAACTTTCTTTTATCGCATATAAACTTTGTGCGAAAATATATAATCGCGAATGTCGCGAAGCCGAAATGGAAAATTATCATGTTAGCTTAAAAAATATCTTATCGTTAACTGATGTTAAAACAAAGTTGATTTTTATTGCTAACCCCAACAACCCAACAGGTACCTTTTTCACAAAAACAGAACTCTTATCGTTTCTAAAAGAAATTCCACCAACAACTTATGTAGTATTAGATGATGCCTATAACGAATATGTTACTGCACAAAATTTCCCTGATGTGTTAAGTATATATAAACAATATAAAAATATAATAATACTTCATTCTTTCTCAAAAATATATGGGTTAGCAGGTTTACGAATTGGTTACGGTATTATACAAAAACCAATTATAGATGATTTTGAAGCAAACAGAGTTCCCTTTTCAGTTAATTCTATAGCAAATATTGCCGTATTAGCTGCATTAGATGATATTGAATATTTACAAAAATGTGCTTCTGAAAATACAAAAGAAAGAGAATTTCTGATTAATAAATTAAGAATGCTTGAGTATAATGTTATTGAATCTCAAAGTAATTTTATATTCCTTTATTTTTCAACAACCGAAAAACGCGACAATGTTTATGATGTACTTTTTAAAAATAAAATAGTTGTCAGAAAAATGGATACATTTGGCGATAATAAAGCATTTAGAATTAGTATCGGAAAGCCAGAGGAAAATAAAAAAATTGTTGAATGCTTAAAAAAGTATAATAAATAAAAAAGTGGAAACCAGAAACCACTAAAAAAAACGGAGCCTGCCCACATAGGTTTTTTAATTACAGTGGCGTAACCGAAAAGCCATAAGAGTAGGAAAATAAATAAATATAAATATGAAAAAAAACATTGTATTATTGATTATTACAGCTAGTCTGTTTTCTTTGCCGGTCTTTTCACAAAAAGATTCTTATGTTTCAGATTTCCATAAAGCTCACGAAGGGCAGATTTTGTTTTGTAAGGGCAGCATAAAAGACCTGCCTCCTGAACCTGTTATTATTGACGCTTTTAATACAAAAGATGAGATTACTGCATGTGTTTTTTTAAAGCCAAATGATGATGGCTCTGTTAAGTTTAAAGGAAAAATAGTTGTAGATGGAGCAGAACCCGGATTTGAAATTGAAAATCAGAAATATAAGTTTGCATTTGTTTTATATATTACTTCAAATAATTTTTCTACCGAATCGGCTGGTTTTAATAACTTTATTCTTTTCGACATGAAAGACGGAAAACATAATGTAGTTGTTGAACTCTGGAATGAGAAAAAAGAAACCATTGCTAAAGGCGAGTTTTCTTTGGAAAAAGGAGGAGCAAGCGAAAAACCAACGAAAAAATTCAGCAGTATTAAAGCAGGAATGGTTAATACAACTATTGAGCAACAGGCAGTTAAGGCAATAAACACAAAAGCCGCTAACGAAAACTGGACTGAAAAATATACAAAAGCAAAAATTGTTTCCACCAACTGGGAAATAGAAAAAAATGAAATAACAGGGGCTATAATTTGCAGAAAAATATACATGAAATTATTAGGACAGTGGCCCGATGGAAAATGTAATGCTGTTGATATGGGCTTTAGACAGGATTATGTTGGTGGTGGTAAATATTCGAGCACACTTATATACAATAGCATCGGAGATATGACTCCTGTAATTTGCGAATAGCTTAAAATAGCTTTTTTATGAGGTTTTTAAAAAGATTGTTTTACAAAAATATTTTTCGGGTAAAGTGAATATTGTTACTTGTAACAATATGTAATATATATATTCCTGATTTAATGTTTTTAATATAACAATTAACAATTGTTTCATTATTCGTTTTATCAATTAGCTTTTTTCCGTTAATATCATATAAGCATATATTTGAAATAATATCATTTGAGTTAGTTCGCAAATTTATATAATCATCTGATTTACTAATAATTATATCATTATTTATTTCAATAAGTTTAATATTTGTTGGCAAAGCATTACCTTCAATATATAAGGTTTTGTTTCCACCGTTACTTTCAATTAAAACAATTATACTATCATTTATTAAATCAGTTGGTTGATAGTAAATATAAAAACTATAATCACGTGCACCATATAAATTGATATTATTAAATGAAGAAGAAAATTCAGTTCCTAATAAACTTGTAGATGACGATATATTTAAAATAGAATTCTTGCAATTTGTTAAAGTTACTAAAATAGAATCTATACTACCAATATTGGTATTAAAAAAATTAACACTATCAGTTAATAAACCCAACTTGGGAGCAACTATACTTGTAGTTGGAAATGATGCAGAATTCCATGCGTTAATACCGCCAAGTATATTATAAACCGTTTTAAAATGTTTTGTTTGCATCATTGTGTAAACTTGACCGCTTCTACCACCGGATTGACAATGAATTAAATAAATTTTGCATTTATTTAAGCTATCAAGAATTAATGAAAAATTTGGATTATAAAAGTCAATATTTACTCCTCCTTCTATATGTGAAACGTATTCAGAAGCGGTTCTTACATCTAAAATTACAAAAAACGGATTATTATTATATGCTAAAATCGAATCATGTGCTTGAGTTGCCGAAATATTTGCATATAAAGTATCAGTGTTTGCATAAGATTGTATCGAAAACATTATGAATAAGCCAATAATTATATTTTTCATTTTGCATTTATTTTAATATTTCAAAATTATAAAAAAATTAAACATGAGATTAAATAAAATTAGCAATAAAAATGTCGTAATATTACTATTTTTATACATATTATAAATTCTGTTGCAACTTTTATAAATAATTTGCGTCTTTTAATAAAATTTTAACGGTTTAGGTGAATAACCTGCTTATTTTGTTTGTAACTTTATGTTTTATTAAAAATTAATTTTATGAGAAAACTTTACGTATTTATATTACTTTTTGCTTGTTTATTTGCTTTAAACACAAGCATTGCACAAAATAAAAGTGAATTAATAAAAGCAAATAATTACCTTGCTCAAAAAGGTGAAGTTTATTTCAGTTTTAATATTAGCTCACCTTCAGAAATACTTATTTTAACAAATATAATTTCCATTGACAATGTTAAAAACAACAAGGTTTGGGCTTATGCAAACCGAAAAAACTTTCCGAAATTTTTAGAACAAAATATTTCGTTTGAAGTGTTACCTCACCCGGGTGATGCTGTAGTTGAAATGTGGGACAATACTAAAGGAATATGGCAATTTGATACTTATCCAACTTATTCAGAATACGAAACAATGATGCAAACTTTTGCAACAAATTACCCAAATATTTGTAAATTAGACACAGTAGCTATTTTACCCAGTGGACATAAATTATTAATTATAAAAATTACTGACAATCCTAGTATTGATGAAAATGAACCTGAATTTTTATATACCGGAACCATGCACGGTGACGAAACAACAGGTTATGTTTTATTTTTACGATTAATTGATTATTTAACAACAAATTATGGCACCGACACCAGAGTTACAAATATAATTAACAATATGGAAATATGGATTTGTCCTTTAGCAAATCCCGATGGAACCTATTTTGGTGGCGATAATACTGTTACCGGTGCTATTCGAGAAAACGGAAGTTTTGTTGATTTAAACAGAAATTATCCTGACCCTAGAACAGGACAACATCCTGACGGTAACGCGTGGCAGCCCGAAACTGTTGCATGGATGAATTTTGCTGATGCACACGATTTTGTAATGTCGGCTAATACTCATGGCGGTGCTTCGGTGGCTAATTATCCTTGGGATACATGGACTTCAGCTCAACGTACACATGCCGATGATAGCTGGTGGCAATTTGTATCAAAAGAATTTGCCGATACAGTTTTTGCTAATGGACCCGCCGGATATTTTAAAGATGTTACTTCTACCGGATATACCGAAGGCGGCGATTGGTATATAATTACCGGCGGCAGGCAAGATTATATGAATTATTTTAAACATTGCAGAGAAGAAACCATTGAACTATCAACTACAAAAACTGTTGCAGGAAATCTTTTACCAAATTACTGGGGATATTTGTACCGTTCTTTCTTAAATTATATAGAACAATCTTTATATGGAGTTAGAGGAATTATTACTGATGCATGTACCGGCAATGCTATAAAAGCATTAGTAACTGTAAATTCTCACGATGTTGATAGTTCGCAGGTTTACAGTTCATTACCCATTGGAAATTATCACCGTCCAATAATTGCTGGAACATATTCTATTACATATTCTGCTACTGGCTATCAACCTCAAACAATTACCGGAATTACAGTAGCAAATAAATCTACTGTTATTAGAGATGTTCAACTATCTCCCCTTCCTCCTGTTGCAAGTTTTACAGCCGACCATACTACCGGTTGTGTTCCGGATATTCAATTTACAAGCACATCGCAGGCACCTGCCGGCTCATCATATTTATGGGATTTTGGCGACGGACAATCATCAACATTACAAAACCCTTTGCATTCTTATGTTTCGAGTGGAAATTATTCGGTTACTTTAACCGTAAGCAATAGTTGTTCCGGTAACGACCAAATAGTTATAACAAATTACATAATTTTAACTTTACCAACAGCACCAACTGCAACATCTATGCAAAATTGCGGACCAATTGATTTTACAATTACTGCAACAGGTAACGGAACAATTAACTGGTACGATGCTCCATCTGCAGGAAATTTAGTACATACAGGAACAAGCTATCACACACCTACATTAACAACAACTACTACGTATTATTTAGAAAGTGTTACAACTACAACAGGAGCTTCCCAGTATGCAGGAAAAGTTGACAATGTTGGAACAGGCGGTAATCATACAACTCCAAATTATGGTTTATATTTCGATGTTTTACAGGATATGAATTTAGTTTCAGCAAAAGTTTATTCATCTGCATTAGCTAACCGAACAATTGTAATTACCGATGGAAATTCTAATGTTGTATTTAATCAAAGTATTAGCATACCAAATGGAGAAAGCAGAATTACATTAAACGCATTTTTACCCGCCGGAACTGGTTATTCTATTATCTGCACAACTACACCAAATTTATACCGCGATGGCGGTGCAGGTGCCCCTGCTCTTCCCTACCCTTACACTTTATCAGGAGTTGTTAGTATTATCGGAAATCCGGCAAATAATACAGCATACTATTATTATTTTTACGATTGGGAAGTTCAAACACAATCAACTTGTACAAGTTCAAGAACTCCTGTTACAGCAACTGTTAACCCTGTTCCAATTGCTGATGCAGGTTTTGATACAACAATTTGCAATGGTGCCCAAACAACTTTAACTGCAACTGGTGGTGTAAGTTATTTATGGTCAAATGGCTGGACATTTTCATCTAATCCCGTATCACCAACCGCTATTACCACATACTATGTTACTGTAACAAATGCCGAAGGTTGTACTGCAACCGATGCTGTTACAGTTACTGTACTTCCTGAGTTATTGGCAAATGCCGGAGTTGACCAAACTATTCCGAATAATTCGTCAACTTCATTATCGGGTTCAGCTTCAGGTGGAACTGACTCATATTCTTATCATTGGGAGCCAGCATCATTATTAGATAATCCTGATATTGCAAATCCAAACACTGTTTCTTTATCCTCAACAACTCAATTTATTTTAAATATTACCGATTTGCAAGGATGTGTTGCATGGGACACAATTATAGTTGATGTTACTACTTCAGTTGATTTGAATAATATTTTATCAAATATTAAAGTTTATCCAAACCCTTCAAACGGTTATATTACAATTGAAAATCCAAATAAATCTGAATTTATTATTATAGTAACTGATGTTATTGGCAAACCAATAATTAAAAAAACATTATACAATAAAAATAATGAAATTAATTTAAGCTCACTTTCCGATGGAATGTATTTTATAACAATTAACAATGAAGATAAAATAAATACTATTACAATAATTATTTTAAAATATTGAAATAAATTATATGGATTTTAAAATTATTTTATTTTTGTATTGATTTTATAAAATATAATTTTAAATTATTAAACGATGACAAATGTTTACACTGATTACAAACGGTTTTATTTATGATAATAAAGAAGTTACAAACATTTTATAATTTAAGATATAGTAAATAGTGCCTGTCCATAAAGTCAGTGTCTGATTCATAATGTTCGAGTTTGAGGCATACGAAGTTTTGAAAACCAAGGAGTTTACTGTAGTAAATGACTGTTTTCAAAACGAGTATAACGAAAAAATCGGACATTATGGACAGACACTAAATATAACCCACATTAGTGGGGAGATATAACCGATAGTGGCAAACCAAAAAAAACAGAAACAAATCCATAAATAATCAGTATCTTTGAACAAAAATTTAAACAATGACACGAGAAACTTTAATCCAACGAACTTTAACTGTTCTTGCAAAACTTCCGCAAGACAAAGCTAGTGAAATTGCCGACTTCGCTGACTACATTTTAAAAAAATACGATGACAGCATTCTACAAAAGGGAATAGAAACGCTAATCAGCGACTCTAAAACTTTTGACTTTCTTAAAAATGAAGAAGACCTTTATTCACTTGCTGACCTGAAAGAAAGATACAAATGAAAAAAGGCGATATAATTCTTGTTCCATTCCCTTTTACTGACCTTTCTGGTAGCAAAAACCGCCCCGCTTTAGTAATTGCAGACAGCGAACTTGATGTTACAGTGGCGTTCATTTCAACCATTGATTCGCATTATTAATAAAAAAGGATAATCAAATATGATTGCCCTTTTTTATTTTTTTTGATAAAAATATTTTGCATTTAAAAAAATAGTTATATATTTGCATCGTAAACATGAAAATGTTAACATACGTTCTTTAAAATATTCGTAAAAAAGCGTTAATTGTTATTCTTGCTTAAGAAAACTGGTAATTTTTGTGGTATTACTGAATAATAAGTGAACGCTCATGCCAAAGGCATGGGCTTGACTTATTTGTAATATCAGGTATACCAGTACCTCTTAAGCGAGTAATGTTATGTTCCATGCCCTTTTTTTTGTAAAATTTTTTAATTAAAAAAACGAAAAGCATGGTAACTTTTAACCTTCTCAAACTACTATTAAGTATATTTTTATAAAATTTCTTATATTTATGTATCTGAATTTGTGATATTTATAAAATATGTTGAAAAATATTTATAAAAAAGTGGTTACCTTTTTAAAATATGTACTCTTATAGTTATGGAACATTTAATTATTTAAAACTCATAAATATTAAAAAAAGAAATACTCAAAATAAATAAACAAATAATCATTATATTTACAAACCTTAAATTTTTAATCATGAAAAAAACAATTACTAAAATCAAAAAAGTAAGCATTGCATTTTGCTTCTTTTTAAGTCTTATGACTTTTATTCAATCAGCTTTTTCGCAAGGCGAATTAAAAGTATTTGCCGACTGGTCAAGTACAGATGGTTCTCAAAACTTTTTTTATAAAAATGTTACCAAAACCGATGGAAGCAACAATGTTTATATAGTAGGAGCAACCATGAATGGTAACTATAATTATGATATACTTACTGCCAAATACAATTCATCAGGAGTATTGCAATGGATACAGCAATATAACGGCGGTGCAGACGGACAGGATATTGGAGTGGGCTTATATGTTGATGGTAGCGGTAATGTATATATTACAGGAACAGTAACTACATCATCAACCGATGCCGATATTATTACCATTAAATACAACAGTAGTGGAACGCAGCAATGGCTATCAACTTATAACGGAACTGGGGGTACTTACGATTCTGGGGCTGACATTAAAGTTGATTCAAACGGTGATGTTTATATTACTGGTAGCACCTATAATACAGTTCCTAATACAGATGCAATTACAATTAAATACAACAGTAGTGGGGTTCAACAATGGGCAACTCCTTATAATTATACTTCAAATTTAAACGATGTTGGAGGCAAAATCAGTATTGGTAGCACAACTGTTACTACATCGGGTATCGTACAAACAGGAACTTCTACATATAAATGGTGTACTATGAATTTCAATAAAAGTACCGGTGCTTATACAACTGGAAGAATAAGTGCAAATACAAGTACTGGGATTGATCAGGTTAACGATATGGTAGAAGATGCATCGGGTAATGTTTACATAGTTGGAGCAACACCAGTTTCAGGACAAGGTTACAATTATGATATTATAAAACTAACTTCTGCTCTTGCTCTATCGTGGGAAATAACTTATAATAGTAGTAATCTTGATGATATTGCTAAAGGAATTAAAGTTGATGCTTCTGGTAATGTGTATGTTACTGGTTATACAACTTCTTCAACAGAAGGTAAAAATATTACCACAATAAAATATAACAGCAGCGGAACTCAACAATGGATACAAACATTTAACGATTCATTAGATGGAGATGATGAAGCAAGTGCTATGGCTATTGATACTTCAGGAAATATTTATGTTTCAGGTTATATTTTTACGGAAATTGATAGTGCCGACTATTATACAATGAAATACGATGCAAGCGGTAATGTAATCTGGACAATTCACAATGATAGTAAAAACCATTTGAATGATAAGGTTACAAATATTACTATTGATAATAATCAGGATATTATTGTAACCGGCGAAAGTGAAATTTCATTTGGTACTTATGAATATTATACTATAAAATATATTGAAAAAGATATTATTACACCCACCGATTATAATGGCGAAACTCCTGTCAACAGCTTCTCATATTACAAAAATAGCGGGCAATTAATAAACACATCCGATACATTAGTTCCCGATATAAAGTATTATGCTAAAAACTTTTCGCCGGAATTTTATATTAGAAAAAATAGTTATAGCTTTGTATTTGCACACGTTGATACAGTTGAAAGCACATCCGACACATTGCACCGTATTGATGTGTCATTTTCAAAATGTAATGCTAATGCAAAAACATATCCTTTAGAAGAAATTAATAGTTATGTGAATTACTTTTTAGCACATTGCTCCGATGGAGTTACCGAAATACGTGGTAATAAACGATTAGTTACTACTGATTTATATCCAAATATTGATATGATGTACAGCAGTAACCAAAATGGAATAAAATACTATTTTATTGTTAAACAGGGCGGAAACCCTACAGACATTATGATGGAATATGCAGGTGCAAGTTCATTTAATTTAAATGGTACTACAAACGAATTAACAATTAACAGCAGCATAGGAAGTATTACTTACGAAAGACCAACTGTTTACCAATTGGAAGCCGACAATACAGTAGATACCATTACTGGTTGGACAGCCGACTGGCAAACAGACAGTACAAATAATTATTATAAATTTAATATTGGAAGTTATAATACTTCTTTACCTTTAATAATTCAGGTTGATTTGGGGCATACACAACTTGCACAAACAAATAACGACTCTTATTGGTCAACTTTTTTGGGAGGGTCTGGCTCAGATGCTGGTATGGATATTAAAACAGACAAAAATAACAACCCATATATTATAGGTTATACAGAGAGTACAGATTTTCCGGTAAATATTGGTTCTATGGTTGCACCGGCTTATGCTAATGCTTTTGTTGGAAAGTTCGACTCTCTCGCTGTCCTCAAATGGTTAACATATTACGGAGGCAGTAGTCAGGATTATGGCACATCATTAAGCATATTCGAAAACAGCTCCGAAAAATATCTTTTCGCATGCGGTTATACATCATCAAGTAACAATTTTCCTATTTTTCCTGCATCTAATCCCAATGATGGTACATATTATGACAGCACATTATCAGGTAGTAGAGATGGATTTATTATTAAATTCGATGATGCTGGTTTTCCAATTAGAGCTGCATATTTTGGAGGATGTTCTGATGACGGGATTTTATCATCAGATGTTGATACAACTGGTGCACTTGTAATAACCGGGTATGTTTATAGTACACCTTCCTGCACCAATTTTCCATTAACAAATTTTGTTACTAATACATACTATCAAACATCTATTAATAGTAGCAGTTCTACTGTCTATTCATTTATTGCAAAATTTAATCATTTATTTAAACAAAAATGGGGTACATATTTTGGAGGCAATATATCTGATAAAATTAATAGTGTTACTGTAAATAAATTAAATGGCGACATTTTTGTAACTGGCGAAACAGCATCAACAGGTATTGTAGAAAATCAACCTTGTACAACTCCTGCTAATTTTGGTTTTCCGTTATGTAATTGTACTAACTCGTATTTAGATTCTACTAATGTTGCACAGAGTGACGCTTTTATTGCCCAGTTTAATGCAACGGGTAATCTTTTATGGTCAACTTTTGTTGGAGGTGCTCAACAAGATAAAGGAACCGGAGTAGCAGTTAATTCAAGCGGAGATATTTATATTACCGGTTATACATATTCTAAAACTGGCGATACAACTTGTTTTGTACCTCAAACTGCCGGTTTTCCATTATGTAATCCTTACCAGGCGGTTCCCGGTAATGATACTAATTGGTATGTTGCAGATATTTTTATTACTAAATTTGACAGCAGCCATCAACTAACTTGGTCAACACTTTATGGTGGCAGTACTGACGAATCCGGCTCATCAATATATACTATGAAATATAATCCCAATATCACAATAGATAATTATGATAACTTGTATATTACAGGTAACAGTCAAAAAATTGGACTTAATAATAATTTTCCAGTACAAACAAATACAGATATAGTAGTAAATCAAAGTCAGAATGCAGGTACTTTAGCAAGTGCAACAATTGATGCATTTATTATTTGGTTTAATTCCCAAAACCAGCTTCTCTGGGCTAGTTTATATGGAGGTAATGATAATAGTTCTTATTCGGCAGGCAACGATAAAGCTATGGCAATTGCAGTCTCTTCAGATAGAATGCTTTATATAACGGGTATTACAAATAGTTATTATTTCCCATTAGCTAAACCTGTAACCCCTAACGGTGAAATACCTTATTACCAGTATATAATAGGTGGGTATGATGATGCGTTTATTACAAGAATAGATTTAAATAATGCACAAATCGGAATAAAAGAAAATAAATATTATAAAGAAAGTTTTATTATTTACCCAAACCCCGCTTATAATATTATTAACATTAAATCTGTTGAAGAAATTAATAAAATAAAAGATATTAAATTGTATAATAGTTTTGGTCAGGTTTTTAAAATAGAAAACCTTAGAAAAACTGATTCAAATAATTTAACAATTAATGTTTCCGGTTTAACTTCAGGTTTTTATTTGTTATCAATTACTACAAATAAAACTCAATTTGTTTGTAAATTTGTTAAGTATTAATTTCATAAATAAATAATTATGAAAAAACTAATTATAACAGTTATAGTATTAATTACAATAAATTATTCTGGTTTTTCTCAGAATTGGAGTCCTTTAGGTTTTGGGTTAGATGGTGAAGTACGTTGTTTTTATCCCGATACTGCACGTAATATTCTCTGGGTTGGTGGTGGGTTCTGGAAAGCTAATCATAATAAGGCTATGACAATTGCAAATTGGGACTCAGTTAATTGGGACACTTTGCCAAACTCCCTACCCGGTTATATAACATTAGCAATTATAAATTACGATTCTTCACTCTTTGTTGGTGGTTATGATGGCTGTTTTATTTTTAAAAACAATCAATGGATAAACAATCCTTTTTTTAATGGGTATTCACTTTCTGATGGATATGTAACAGGTTTTGAAATAGTAAATAATAAACTTTATGCTATTGGTTGGTTTAATCACATTAATGGAATCACTGCACATGGTATAGCTATGTATGATGGTTTTAATTGGCAATCTGTTAATAATTTCCCAGTGTATAATCCGGGTAACAACCCTAATGAAATAACTACAATTAAATACTATAAAGGTAAACTGTATATAGCAGGTCAATATGCTGATAGTTTAAGTGGTGGTTACCCGGTATTTGCAAGTTATTTGGATAGTAGTGGCTGGCATACTATTGGAGGTGTTTTACATGGCAGTTTTATAAATATTAATGCAATGTGCATATATAAAAATAATTTATACTTTGCAGGTTCTTTTTTAAAATCTAATGGTAATTTAGGAGATAATATTGTAATGTATGATGGTGTTAATTTTCATGAAGTTGGTACTGGTTTGCAGGGAGGGCAGGTTTATGATTTAATTATTTATGATAATTATTTAATTGCAGGTGGGTTATTTACTAACGCAGGTAATATTAATACTAAATATCTTGCAAAATGGGATGGTTCAAAATGGTGTAGTTTCGGTTCTGATTTTGACAGACCTATAATAAAGTTAGGTGTGTTTAGAAATGAACTTTATGTTGGTTGTGGATTTACTGTTGATGGAGATTCCGTAAATTATATTGCCAAATGGATTGGTGGCTCTTATATTGATACTTGTAGCCAGATTTATGGTTCAGTTTACGAAATGGTAAATGAAAGTGGTATTAATATTTCCCCCAACCCCGCTTATAATATTATTAACATTAAATCTGTTGAAGAAATTAATAAAATAAAAGATATTAAATTGTATAA
>Ga0154308_1108_pt1 | contig 39520 bp, 35 predicted proteins | sample RifGroA2_FD_105602 | JGI IMG/M metagenome (GOLD analysis project Ga0154308, IMG submission 105602) | Bacteroidetes bacterium GWA2_32_17
ACAAAGAACCATTACTCGAAATTCCTATTTTTAAACCAGCAGACACAGAAGCCAATAAAATTGCTACTTTGGTTGACAAAATAATTACTCAAAAACAAAGTGGAAAAGACAGCACCGAGAACGAAAATAAAATAGATGTATTGGTTTATAAATTATACGATTTATCAGAAGAAGAAATAAAAATTGTAGTAGGCAAATGATGATGATAATCCCCATGTGTACTGCTATCCGTTATTTTAAATTATAAAAATATATATAAAGATTATTATAAAATTCATAAATTTGTAAAAAAAATAACGGAAATGTAATTTAATTGATTATGATATATTTGAAATACTTGTGGTATTTATTATCTTTAACAAATAAACTATTTTTTATTAAAAAATGTAACTACAAAGTTTATGTTTATCCTATTTTTATTACTTTTACTATCTGTAAAAACTTATAATAAATGAATGAAAATAAAAACAAGGTAAAATATGAAGGTGAATTACCTTTAGGTAATTACAAAATACCTTGTTATGTTTTAGAAGATGGAACAAGAGTATTGTCAGCAAGGGCAATGCAAAATGTTCTTAAAATGGTTGATGAGGCTGAAGAAGGAAAGCAAACTGCAGGTACCAGGTTATTAAGGCATTTGAATCAAAAATCTTTAAAACCTTATGTGTATAAAGAAAAAGAACTGGACCACTTTAAGCCTTTAATTTGTTATAAAGGAGAATCGAAAATAAACGGATATGAAGCTACAATCCTTGTTGATATTTGTGATGGAATATTAGAAGCAAGAAAACATATCCACTTATCTCCAAGACAACAAATAATAGCTACTCAATGCGAAATACTTGTTCGTTCTTTTGCTAAAGTAGGTATAATTTCTTTAATAGACGAGGCTACAGGCTATCAATATGATAGAGAAAAGTTAGAATTACAAACAATCTTAAAACTTTTTATTTCAGAAGAAATCTTAGAATGGCAAAAAACATTTCAACTTAGTTTTTATAAGGAAATATTTCGATTATGGAAAATTCCATTTACACCAGAAAATATCAAAAGGAAGCCTTTGTTTATAGGTAAACTTACAAAAGAATTAGTTTATAAAAATATGCCTAAAGGATATTTTGTTTTTGAAAAATTAAAAGAAAAAACGCCTAAAACAGATTCGGGTAATTATAAAGTTAGATTACATCAGTCATTAACTAAAGAATCTGGAAGAGAAGCTTTATTGAAAGTAATTGCCTCAATAGAAACCCTTGCGGCTATTTCAGATTCAAAAATAAAATTTAAAAGAATGGTTCAGGATAGATATGGACAAAGAGAAATACCCTTTGGGGATTTTGATATTTTATGAACAATAACTAATTACTTAATAATCACGTAAAATAATTATTTAACAATGGACGAAATTCAAAATATAAACAATGGTTCATTATCATTTGAAGATTTTAAAATTGAAAATGGAATAACATATTGGTGGGCTTCTGACCTTATGACCATGCTCGGTTATAAAGACATGAAGTCATTTCAGAAAGTATTGGACAGGGCAACAAAAGCATTCGTTTCCTTAAACATTCCACATTATGAGAATATTATTGCAGAACTAAGAGAAAAGGACGGTCATAATGTTCAAGACTTTAAACTTACTCGTTTTGCCTGTTATATGTCTGTAATGAATGGCGACCCTAAAAAAGTTGAAGTTGCACAAGCACAAGTTTATTTTGCCCAACAAACACGTAAGTTTGAGTTGTATATTCAAAACAATAATGAATTAGACCGTTTATTAATAAGGGAAGAGTTAACAGAAGGAAATAAGTCATTAGCATCAGTTGTAAAACAAGCAGGGCTAATTGATTTTGCGAAATTTCATAATGCTGGATATTTAGGAATGTATAATATGCCATCTTGGCAATTAGAAAAAAAACGTGGAGTAAAAAAAGGAAAACTAATGGATTATATGGGGAGAACTGAATTAGCTGCAAATTTATTTAGAGTTACCCAAACTGAAGAAAGAATAAAAAACGAAGGTATAACAGGTCAAGCTAATTTAGAACAAACTCATTTTCAGGTTGGAAAAGAGGTAAGAGGAATTGTTCAAAAGAATGTTGGTAAGAACCCTGAAAATTTAATTCAAGAAAAACTACTTTCCGATATTAAAAAAGAATTGAAAGAAGGACACAAAAAAATGTTGAAAGAAGATAAAAACACTAAAAAGAAAAAATAATTAATTCTCAAAAAATAATATTATTTCAAGTTCTTTACATTTACACCTAACAAATTATTGACATTAATGTCTAAATTAATATTGTAAGTAAGGTTTCAAAGTATCTTAACCGTTAAACTGGAAACACCAATAATTAAGCATGTTACAATGTTAAGTTGCAGATAATTTCATGATAAGTCGGTTTCCCCAACCCCAATAAAATTATTTTGCACATTACATAATAATATTTAACAATAAGCGTTAGTATGTTATACTAACCAATTAAATATTTCAATCATGGCAACTATTAATGAAATCTCAAAGCACACCGGTATCGAAGGCGGTCAGCTAAAAACGTAGCAAATTTCGAACAACTTATTTCAGTTTGCACAGGTTACGGAGTACCCTACAATCCTGCAAAAGCTTCATTAAAACTAACTGGCTTAAATACCCTTCTTACATCTTCCCAAACAGCAATGACAAATGTTAAAGCCAAATTCAATGCATATTCTGTTGCTGTCGATGAAAGAGAAATACTTTTCGCACCTAAACCATTCAGTAAGTTTATAACACGAATCCTTAATGCACTCGAAAGTTCAGAAGTTACCGAACAAAAAGTTGCAGACGCTAAAACCATAACCCGCAAACTTCAGGGGCAAAGAACCACACCAAAAGCTAAAAAATTAATAAATGATACTACCGATATTCCGGCAACAACAACTTTATCCGAGCAAGAGCACAAAGAAATATCAACATCACAAATGAGCTACGACAATCGCCTCGACAATTTCGCTAAACTTGTTAATTTATTAGCTACCGACACTGGATATAATCCAAACGAAGCCGATTTAAAAATAACTGCTCTTAACACCTTACTTGCATCAATGAAAGCAAAGAACACAGCAGTAATAAATGCAATAACCGATTTAAGTAATGCACGTATTAACCGTAATAAAATCCTTTATCTTATTCCAACATCACTATACAATACACAATTAGAAGCAAAAAAATATGAAAATCCGTTTTTGGTGCAACAAGTCCCGAATATAAACAAATAAGTAAAATTAAGTTTACAAAACTTGCTTAACCTGTTTTTAGGGTAACTATACGCACTAATATATAATATCATTTACACAGATTTTTGGACATTACCTTTTTAGCAGACAACGAACTTATTTTATCAGACAAGCTATTGAACTTATCGGACAACGAACTGATTTTATCAGACAAGCTATTGAATTTAGCAGACAACGAACTGATTCTATCCGACAAGCTATTGAACTTAGCAGACAACGACTAATTTTTAGGAAACAACGATACGCACTCATTATTTAATGCCACAATGTCATAAAACAAACAACAACCTGACAACTTATGCCCTACTCACAAGTTCAACCACATTACGCTTTCTCGCAATACAGTGATGGCCTTCACACTGAGCCTGTCGAAGTGCAAAAAAGCGTAAAGAGGTTTCACTTTTTGCCAACCCTCGCTTTGTTTAAACATACTGCAACTTGACAAAAACTGAAAAAATAAATAAAAAAGCCCTTCTCACAAAAATTAAAACCCCGACACACAACCACCCTGACGAAAAAAATACTTAAATTAGCCTCAGTAAGTTATGAGCATATTGCAAGTAATAACAAAATAAAGTACGTTTGGTAACACACGGTTAAAATTTAGCAGGCTGTTATGGGCAACTTGATAAATATAACAAGGTTCAAATATTTTAGCGGTTTGACAGATTGTGCAAGAAAAAGCCCGCCAAATCCAACATTGAACCGTTATATGCGATTTTAGACGAGCACTAGACAAGTTGCAAACTCTCTACAATTTGAACAAAAGGTTTATAATTTACGAAAGATAATTAACATTTTAGGTATAAATGAGTTTAGAAAGTACCTGAAAGTACTTGCATTTTTTATTTTGACTTTTGTTAAACCCATAAGCTCAAAAATAAGACATTTTATTTTTCGATTTATTTTACCAACGGTTACTAAAAATTATTTTTTTCTCTCGTTTAATCGCCTTATATTTGATTAAAAATTTTTAAAAAAAGGTTTTTAGACAGACTGACGTTATATGCAACCAATAGAAACGACACGAGATTAACTTTAATAAACAAAATAATAATTAAAAGTGCGGAGTCAGCACTATAATCACTGACAAAATAGAAATGAAAATATTTACAATTTTTATTTTACTCTCCGCCATAGTTGGTGGATTGAGCAGTGCTTATGCACAAAGCAAACACCCTGTTCCATCAACCCGCTATATGTCAGATGCCTTGTTGATAACAAATGGGCAACAGGAATGGTTATCGCCTTTTAAAAAACAAAAAACATTTACTATACCTGCTAAAGAAACCACATCGGAACTTAAAACAAAATCTTTAATCGCCTTATATGATAGTATTTACCATTGGGAATGGGATACACTTACCAATGGATGGGCGGGTAATCCATATTATAAAGAAATAAATTTTGTTTACGATGCCAATAATAACCTGACAAGTGAATTAGATCAAAACTGGGACGGCACTGCCTGGGTTAATAACTGGCAATACACCTCTACCTACGATGCCAATAATAACCTGACAAATTATTTAGTCCAAAACTGGGACAGCACTGCTTGGGTTAATAACTGGCAATACACCTCTACCTACGATGCCAATAATAACCTGACAAGTACATTACGCCAAAACTGGAGCGACACTGCCTGGGTTAATTACTGGCAATCCACCTATACCTACGATGCCAATAATAACCAGACAAGTACATTACGCCAAAACTGGAACGGCACTGTCTGGGTTAATTCCTCGCAATACACCTATACCTACGATGCCAATAATAACCAGACAAGTGCATTAGGTCAAAGCTGGAACGGCACTGCCTGGGTTAATAGCTGGCTATACACCTCTACCTACGATGTAAATAATAACCTGACAATTAGATTAGGCCAAAACTGGTTTGGAGCTGCCTGGGTTAATTTCTGGCAATACACTTATACATACGATGTCAATAACAACTTGACAAGTGAATTACGCTTAAAATGGAACGGCACAACATGGGTTAATTATTGGCAATCCACTTATACCTATGATGTAAATAATTTCAAGAAATGCTATACATATAAATACTGGAATAGCACAGGCACAGCTATAAATTCTGGTGACAGCAGCATTTATTACTTTCATACAATTACAGGGGTAAATGAATTAATGGCACAAAACGAAAACATTATTATTTATCCGAACCCCGCTACTGATATTGTTACTTTGAATATCAATAATGCAAACAATAAAGATTTGGAAATTAACATCTACGACATCACTGGTACTTTAGTCAAATCGGAAATACTGAAACAAAATCAGCAGAAAATTAATATCGGGGATTTAAGTAACGGAGTTTATATGGTTTCAATTAAATCAAAAGACTTGACAGAAAACCAAAGACTAATAATTCAAAGATAATATTGGCAGCATATAACACACGTTTGGTAAAAACTGGGCGGTTTTGTGCAACTTGACAATTATAAAATATTTCGTAACTTTATAGCTGTTTAAAAATAACTACGGTTATGCCCAACTTTTTCAAGCGTAATCGTTACCAACAAGGCGAAGAAAAGACAGCGACTGGGAAAATGACTGAGAAAATGGTTTGAGAATGAGAATGAAAAAAAAGACATGAAGAAAAAAGATTTAGTTTTTTGCCGACACTCAGACAAATAATTATAAATTTACTCCTTTTGTAATAATTAAAATTTAAACAATATGAAAAATAATCTACAACTTCTGAAAAGCTCATTTTACAAAGCATTTGGGCTAATTGTATTTTTATGCTTATCCAATGTTTCTACGTTTGCCCAATACGTATGCGGAAATATCACAACAGATACCACATGGACGGATACGGTGAAAGTAAGTTGTGACATCACTGTGAATAACGGTGTGACTCTCACAATTAATTCCGGCACTTACGTCGAATTTCAGGGCACTTACACCCTGCTTGTGCAAGGGCGTTTGCTTGCAATCGGAACTCCTGCCGACACAATTATTTTTACTGCTGCCAATACTACTGACGGCTGGCGTGGCATACGTTTTTTTGACATCTTTACATCAAATGACTCTTCTAAAATAATGTACTGCAAATTACTATATGGTAAAGCCACAGGCACTGGATTATATGAAAATGGCGGAGCGTTTTATTTTAATAACTTCTCAAAAGCCATTATCTCCAATTGCCGCATTTCAAATGGAAGTGCTAATAATGATGGTAGTGGAATTTATTGCTTCACCAGCAGCCCGACAATTTCAAACAATATTATTTCAAACAACATCATTTCAAACAACAATGGGAATAATGGTGGTGGAATTTGTTGCAGAAGCAGTAGCCCGACAATTACAAACAATATTATTTCTAATAATATGGTTGCTAGTGGTGGTGGCGGTGGAATTTTATGTGACTTAAACAGCAGCCCGACAATTTCAAACAACATCATTTCTAACAACACGTGTAATAATGGTGCTGGAATTTCATGTGGCGACAACAGCAACCCGACAATTTCAAACAACATCATTTCAAACAACACGAGTAGTGGGTATGGTGGTGGAATATGGTGCATGAACTGCAACCCGACAATTTCAAACAATATAATTTCTAACAACACGGGGTCTTATGGTGGTGGGATTTCTTGCCTCAATAGCACCCCGTCAATTTATAACAACACTATTTCTAACAACACGGGTGATAATGGTGGTGGAATTTATTGCAACGAAGGCAGCCCATCAGTTATCAACAATACCATTGCAAACAATTACAGTACAAGTAATGGGGGTGCATTATTTGTTTGTAGCAATTCTAATCCCACTTTTATAAATTGTATTCTTTGGGGCAATACTGCAAGTACAAATGGTATGCAGGTATATTTAGACGATGAAACCAGCGACCCAAATTTTTACTATTGCGATGTTGAGAACGATAGTGCTGCTTTTGCTGTTAATGGCAGTCTGACTTACACGGGTTTTTATCAGAATAATATAAATTCAGAGCCTATTTTTGTTACACCATCTGGCGGTAGTGGCACGGGCTTTAATGGAGTAACTGCCGATTGGTCATTGCAAGCGGGTTCACTCTGCATAGATGCAGGAAACCCGGTAGGCACTTATCCGGCAACAGATATAACAGGTAATCTGCGAATTAGCGGATGCATTATTGATATAGGTGCTTATGAATATCAAAAAGGATTTGCCCCTCCTCCTCCTTTCTTTCAAAACCTGACTATTTGTAACGGACAAAGTGTAACAGTAGGAAGTAATACTTACACGATGAGCGGAACCTATCATGATACATTAACTTCTTATCAAGGCTGCGACAGCACAGTAACAACCAATTTAACGGTAGAAAATGCAATTGATGTAAGCACGACCTTAATTGCAGAAACCATAACTGCAAATGCAACAGGAAGTATATATCAATGGATTGATTGTAATAACGGCTTTGCGATTATTATTGGTGAAACTTTTCAAAGCTTTATTGCTACTGCTAATGGGAATTATGCAGTGGTGATAACACAAGGCTCATGCTCCGATACCTCAGTATGTGTACAAATTACCACCGTTGGGATTACCTCTATACAAACAGAAGAAATAGCCATTTACCCTAATCCTGTTTCCAATGAATTTATCATAGAAATTAAAGGTAATAATGAAAAAATAAACTTTGAGATTTTAAATGCAATGGGACAGGTAGTTTTTAAAGGAAATATAGTTAATAAAACTACCGTGCAGACAAGTAATTTTGCACTTGGAGTTTATTTACTAAAACTTGAAAACGGTAAAACTTTTAAATTTAAAAAGATAATAAAAGAATAACGCCTAATTGCTAACACACGGTTAAAATTTAGCAGGCTGTTATGGGCAACTTGACACGAATAACAAATTTCAAACATTTTAGCGGTTTGACACCGACTGCGGCTAAATGCCCAGCTTTTTTAAGCGCCAAACGTTAAATTAAAGAATTAAATTATTTTATTTATAATTTCGTAAGTATCCTGAGCAATTACGAGTTCTTCGTTAGTTTCAATTGAAATAACTGTAACTTTTGATTCTTTTGTTGACAAAATCCCTGTTCCTCTTGTTTTGTTATTTGATTCTATATCGAACTCTACTCCCATGTATTCTAAATCTTTGCAAGTTTCCTGACGGGTAAAATGGTCGTTTTCGCCAATTCCTCCTGTAAATACAATAACATCTACACCTCCCATTGCTGCTGCATAAGAGCCAATATATTTTTTTACTCTGTAAGCATACATTTCCATTGCAATTCGTGCACGTTCATTTCCTTCGTTCATTGCTGTTATTATTTCTCTCATATCCGACGAAATACCTGTAATGCCTAACATCCCACTATGTTTGTTTATTAAAGTATTTGCAGCAACAACTCCTATTTCTTCTTTTTGCATTATGTAAGTCAAAATGCCAAGGTCGGTATCGCCACAGCGTGTACCCATAATTAATCCTTCAACGGGAGTAAATCCCATACTTGTATCAATTGATTTACCATCTTTAATCGCTGCAATTGAAGCCCCGTTTCCTAAATGACAGGTAATTATTTTCACTTTGTTATAATCTTTATTAAGAATTTCGCATGCTTTTTTTGAAACATATCTGTGGCTTGTTCCATGAAAACCGTATTTTCTTATACCATATTTTTTATATAGTGAATATGGAATAGCATACATATATGCATAATCGGGCATTGTTTGATGAAAAGCTGTGTCGAAAACTGCACATTGTGGAACACCGTTAAGTAACTGGCTAATAGCATATATTCCTTTTAAATTTGGTGGATTGTGAAGCGGTGCAATTATTACACATTCTTCTAATTTTTCTATTACTTCATTTGAAATTAAAACACTTTTACTGAATTTTTCGGCACCGTGCACAACTCTGTGTCCTACTGCTTTAATTTCGTCTAAACTTTCAATTACGCCATGTTTTTTACTTGTTATAGCACCGAGCACATACTCAATTCCCTGTTTATGGTCTAATACTTCGCCCACTAATTTTGCATTATCGCCGTCGAACCGTTCCTGCTTAAGGAAAGAACCTTTCATTCCAATTTTTTCGATGATTCCTTTTGCCAGTACTTTTTCGACAGGTAATTCAAATACTTGATATTTAATAGATGAGCTACCACAATTTAAAACTAATATTTTCATTTCTTCTGTTTTACAATTTATTAATATTCTGTTTTTTTATGTTTTTCAGGTTGAATAAGATTGATATAGATTGAATAAGATTGATAGGATTGATGAAGACGTTCTTCAATCTTTCTTCTCAATCTTTTCAATCTTGTCTCCCCAATCTTAAATGTCAATAATATGTAACTCTGCTTGTTTCGACAATCTTTTTCCATTTTCATCATACTGATAAAAACCACGTAAAGTCTTACGTCCTAAATGATTTGCTCTGACAAGTCGTTTTATTAATGGTGAAGTTTTATATTTCATATAACCAAACTCATCATAAAGCTCGTCCATCCAGCTTTGAATTTTATCTAAACCAATTTTATCGGCAAGTTCAAATGGTCCTAATATTAATCCGAAATAATTTTTCATTGTAAGGTCAATACTTTCCAATGAACTTACACCTTCCATAAACACATCGCATGCTTCGTTAATCATTGTTGAAACAATACGCACACTAATTAAACCGGAAGATTCTTCAACTAAAACAGGAGTTTTATTTATCATCTTAACAAATTTTACCGCATTATCGTATATTTCAGAACTTGTATGTAATCCCCTAACAACTTCAACTATACGTGCATTTGGGTTTGTTGTTAAAAAGTGAATTCCTAATGCTCTTTCGTTGTGTTTTAAGACTGATGAAAGTTCTGTAATAATGGCTGCAGTTGAGTTTGTGGCAATAATACAATCGTTATCAACATATTCTTCAATTCTCATAAAAATTGATTTGCGAAGGTCAAGCATCTGGTCGTTCGATTTTGATTTTATACATTCAATAACTAAGTCGCAACCTGTTAAATTTGAGTAATTTGAACTACATTTAATTCTTGAAAGTATTAACTTTTTTTCACTCGAAGTCATGCCCCAGTGGTCAATTTGTTTATTAAGCATTAATTCCATTTCGCTATAAGCGTGAATAATTCTTTCTTCGCTAATTTCAATAATAACAACTTCGATACTGCTTTGGCTTACTAATAATGATATTTCGCGACCTACACCACCAGCGCCTATTATTCCAATTTTTGCAAACTGATTTTTTATATGACCTTTCTGGCTTAGTCCATATAATTCGATGGGTTCTATTTTTGTATCTGACATGTTATATTAATTTATGATTTTTTTATATTTTATAATTCTGCAAAAGTAAAATGTTTTATTTTAAATATAAATGATAATTATCAAATATTAAAGCTAACAAATCTCAGCAATGTTTCAAATACCAAATACCAAATTCCAAGGGGCTTACATACAAGTCTTTTGTTTTTTGAATTTGCAGCTTGGAATTTGGGATTTGTAGCTTGGGATTTGTAGCTTTAATCTTGGAGCTTTATAAGAAAAGCAAAAATTATTTTTCCCATAGTGTTGAATGTTACGGATTGTACTTTGAGCCGTCTAATATTTTTTCGTAATTTGTTTCTTGCATCAATTGGACTAATGTAACTTTTGGATTTTTTTTCATGTAGTTGCAAACAATCCGCCAACCGAGCCAAACACCTGTTCGACCAGGCGATTCGTGAGGAAACACTGTTGTAAATGGCGCTTCATCTATGTATCTTTTTATATCCATTTCGCCGGTAATAAACAATTGTTTTTTATCAATTAAATAACTCCACATAAGATTTTCGTTTTGTAAGCACCAGTCCCATTGCTTTTTAGTATAAGCAAATTTAATGCTGTCTTCGGTATCGGGAAGCATTTTATCAATAAAATACTGAACTTTACCTTGATATAACATATTATGAATAAGGTCGTTCACTGAATCGTTAAATGAAAATTCCGACCAAGCAATTGCTCTAAAACAATCGGCAACAATAAATTGTTTTTGAAGTTTGTAGCACTGATATTTTGCAAGTCCTAATCTTTTGTAATAATTGTAATTTTTTCCAAGATATTTATCGAGTCCAATACCCAACACATTGTTACTAGTAACTATTGACTGATTAAAACCTCCCATATAAAAATAAATTTCCGGAATGTTTTTATCAGGAAAATAATATTTAAAATATTTGAATCCAATTGTTATACTATCGGTTAACCCATTTATATTTTTGAAATTATTTTGGCAGTCATTATAAACCATTAGCATATTATAATCAGTAATATACTTTTGTAAAAAAGGTATAAAGTTTCTGTTGTTAGTTTCACCAATATTAATTATTCTTGAGCAAAATAAATTAAAGAAATCGCCATAATCATTTTGAAGTTTAGGAATATTTTGTTCGATACTATCGGGTTTAACAGAAAATAATGCTTGGTCGAAACGATGAAATTTTAATTGAACATTAATTATAGATATATCAGGTTTATCTATTTCATTATTATTACAACCATAAGTATATAAAATACAGTAAAAAAATAAAAAATAAAAATTGAAATTATAAAATTTTTTCATTTGAATTAAAATATTTTTACATTTGTAAAATTGTGTAAATCTAAAATTTTAAAATTATGAAAAAATTTGTAATAGGAATTGTTTTCGCTTTTATATCGCTAAGCGTTTTGTCACAGGGAGTTACTGGCGGTCTTTATTTTAGTCCTGTTATTAGTTGGCTTAAACCCGACTCAAAAAACATTACTAAAGATGGTTCGCGTTTTGGTTTTGGTTTTGGAATACCGATTGATTTTAACTTTTCGAAGAATTTTGCTTTTTCAACAGGTATCGCTTATACAAATTTAGGTGGAAGTTTAAAATACAAAGACTCTATACCCAGTTTTGAGGCTGTTGACACTACCTACATTTTAAAACCAGGTTCAGTAGTTAAATACGAAACGTCATTTATTGAGATTCCTTTATCTTTTAAAGGAAAAACCAATGAAATTGGTTATATTACATATTTTTTAAAAGCTGGTATTAGTCCACAATTCAGATTTAAAGCCAAAGGCGATGTTGGTTCTTTAAACACTGATGATGATATTAAAGCCGAAGTTCGTTCTTTTAATATGAGTTATCATATTGGTGGTGGAATTGAGTATTCGCTTGGTGGAAGTACAAAATTATTGGTTGAAGCTTTATTTACAAATGGCTTAACTAATTTCACTAAGGTTGAAACATTAAAAACAGGTGCTACTGCTACAAAAAACGAAAAAACTATTATGAATAGTATTTCATTAAAAGTTGGAATTCTATTTTAAAAATTTTATTATAAATTTAATCTCTACAAATATATTTTGTACCAGGTATTTTGTACTTTCTTTAAAAGCACCTTACCTCAAGTCCCAAGCTTCAAGAACCAAGACAAAGTGCTATAATCCTTCTTGGAATTTGGAATTTGAATTTTGGAATTTGAAATTTTATGAAGATTGCCCTTTGTCAACTGAATTTTAAAATTGCCGATTTCGAAGGAAATTCAAGTAAAATAATTTCTGCAATTAATGAAGCTAAATTAAAAGATGCCGATTTAGCTGTTTTTTCGGAACTTGCAATATGTGGATACCCGCCACTCGATATGCTCGAAAACAAAGATTTTATTGATAGATGTATTGAATCAATAAAAAAAATCGCTGAACATTGTGTTGATATTGCTGCAATTATTGGCATTCCTATTATCAATGAAAATGAATTTGGAAAAAAACTTTATAACTCAGCAGTTTTTATTGAAAAAGGAAAAATTAAAAGTTTTCATAACAAAACATTATTGCCATCATACGATGTGTTTGACGAATACCGATATTTTGAGCCAAATAACAAATGGCAAATAATTGATTACAAAAATGAAAAAATTGCTTTAACAATATGCGAAGATTTATGGTTTGAGCAACCCGTAGAAAACTCATACACAAAGCAAAAGCTTTACACTGTTTCGCCTATTTACGAGCTTTCAAAATTTTCGCCATCGTTAATTATTAATATTGCTTCATCGCCATTTTCAATTACTCATTCCGAAAGCAGAAAAAATGTTTTATGCCAAAATGCAAAACAATATAACTTGCCATTAGTTTATGTTAATCAGGTTGGAGCCAATACTGAACTTGTTTTTGATGGTGGCTCAATGTTTATTAATTCAACAGGTAATGTTTTTAATGAACTAAAATATTTTGAAGAAGATTTTAAAGTAATTGAAACAAGTTCTTCGGAAAAAAATATTTCTGAAAAAGAATTATCAAACAACGAGAAAATATACAAAGCATTAATTCTTGGAACTAGCGACTACTTTAAAAAAACAGGATTTAAAAAAGCAGTATTAGGATTATCGGGTGGAATTGATTCGGCTTTAGTTTTAGTTTTAGCTGCCAAAGCTCTTGGGTACCAAAATGTTCATGCTTTACTCATGCCCTCGCGATATTCGTCGCAACATTCTGTTACCGATGCACTTATGTTAGTGTCTAAGTTAAATGTTAGCTACGATTTAGTTTCTATTGAACCCGCATTTTCGAGTTTTGAATCATCGCTGATACCGGTATTTAATGGCAAACAACCCGATATTACCGAAGAAAATATTCAGGCACGGGTTAGAGGAACTTTATTAATGGCATATTCAAATAAATTTGGTAACATACTGCTAAATACTTCTAATAAAAGTGAAGCTGCTGTTGGTTACGGTACTTTATATGGCGACATGGCTGGAGGACTTTCGGTAATTGGCGATTTATACAAAACTCAGGTTTACGAACTTTCAAATTATATAAACAGCCATGGCGAAATTATTCCACGAAATATAATTATTAAGGAACCATCAGCAGAGTTGCGACCTAATCAAAAAGATTCCGATTCGTTACCCGATTATAATATTCTTGATAAAATTTTATATTACTATATCGAACAAAAAACACCTTTGAATGAAATTGTTGAAATGGGTTTTGAAAAACAAATTGTAGAAAAAGTAATTAAACTTGTAAATTCTAACGAATACAAACGTTTTCAAACTCCGCCAGTATTAAGAGTTTCATCAAAATCATTTGGTTTTGGACGAAGAATGCCATTGGTTGCAAAATATTAAGACTTTTTTAGATTTTCAAAAAAAACTATCTTTGTTAGTTTTATTCCGATACCGAAGTTTCGGAAGTATAATTTGTGGCAAAATATAAACTCTATACTTCAAAATGGAATAATTTTGAGTTTTACCTTTTAACTCCCTCTCCAATTGGAGAGGGTCAGCTTGTCTTGAGCGAAGTCGAAAGAGGGTGAGGTCATAAAAAAAATAAAAACTCAAATTATGACGTTTCAAAGTATAAATTCAAGGTGAGTTAATAAAATATAGAATTTAAAAAATTAATAATTCCTTAAAAATATGTCAATTTGTGCAATATGTAATACAAGAAAAGGGAAACGTAAATGTATTGATTCGGATACATTTGTATGTAGTCAGTGTTGTGGCTCTACAAGAAATGCAGAAAAATGTACCGGGTGCGAATTCAATAACCCTACTGGATTTGAGAAAAATCCATATATAAGTGTGCCGGGTTTTTCGATAAAACAAATGGCTGACAATATTTCACTGCAAAATTTTTCTGAAGTTATAGAAAACGTAATTTGTAAATTTGATTACGAACATAACATGCAACTCAAAGATGATATTGCATTACATGTATTGGAATTGCTTTTAGATAAATTTTACTTTAAAAAGGAAATAATACCTGGTGAAAATGAACTATTAAATGAATTTTACAACATGATTATTTGGGCAATTTCGAAAAATCTGCAAGGTGTTAGCCAAAACGATATTGCAAAAATTCTTAAAACAATATATGCTTCTGTTAAGCGACATACGTTAGGTAAACGCGAATATTTTGATTTTATTTTGAAATTTATTGGAATAGATGGAATGCGAATTATTGGTAATAAAAACTAATTTATACTTATAACTGTAATAAATTTAACTTTACAATTTGTTCTCTCTCTATGTATATAGATTTGGCACTCTGTTCCGTCCCGAAGCTTCGCATACGCGTCAAGCTATTGATATGTTTTTTTTATTTCGCTCTGGTTCCTTGGTATGTGGCACACAGACCAAAGTAAAATACAAAACCTAATTTTATAAAAGACCTATCAGGTTAAAAAAACGAGTTTATCCTGTAGCGAAGCGTAATGGGGAATAACGCAAAAGTCGGACATTATGGACAAACAGTAATTATATTTATTTTAAATATTTAATTTCTGTAATTGTATTTGAAGTAAGATCTTTAACCTTTATTTCGGCTACCGAAAAACCTTTTCCTTTTGAATAAAAATTATACAAATAAGTAGTATCAATTGAAGGATCTCCCTGTTGTGTCCATGGACCAGTTTGTGTTAATCCAAGATACATTTTTTGATTTTGTATTTCTGTTCTTTTATCTCTTATGCAATCAAATGTTCCGGTTGGAGTAGTAATTTTACCGGAAGCATCAATCTGACTTGAGTAATTGTTACGCATTTCTAATTTAATCCATGTACCACTATAATTAACAATCACATCAACTGCACCTGCATCGGTAAATGAAGTGCCAAAATATGCCGGAAATTTCAAAATTGTTTGTTTATCGGTATATGCAGCATTCATTATTATTCCCTGTTGATCAGAATATAAGCCAATCATTTCTAAAAGTGCATCTGTCTTATTCAAATAAGCATAAATTTCCTGCCCTGGTTCAGGCATCAGTACTAAATTAGAGTTTGGAAACGAACTTGCTGCAGGTGTTGAAGATGGGTTAAGGAATTTCGTTGTGTCAGTTTTGTCGTTACCTGCTAAAGCGAAATCCCATGTTTTACTTTCGCCCGGGTCGCCCAATAAAAAACTGTCGAGGTTTGTTGTGTCTATTGCCATTAAATAATTAGTTGTTGTATCACCTACATCGCTTGAGTTTATAGTATATTTAGCAGGTGGAGTAGTAGTAGTTGAATTAATCGTATCTTTTTTACACGAACCAAAAATTATTGCTAATAAAGCAATTACTAAAAATGATTTTTTCATAATAATTTTAATTTAATTTGTTTTGCAAATATATAATTATTAATTTAACAAATAACCAATACTTTTAATTTTATCTTTTTGGTCGGTGGTTATTTCAATTACGTTCCATTTTTTTGCTTTTGTCCAGTAATTATATTGATACAATGTATCCGTTGTTGAATAAACGCTCATTCCTAAAACATTTACATTCATATCGGTATATTCAATCCGTTTATCTCTGACGCAGGCATAAGTACCTGTTGGAGTTTTTACTGTACCGCTTGCGTCAATAATACTGTTAATTCTGTAATTAATATTAATTGTTGCACTAACAGGAAATCCAAAATACACCATTTGTGTATCAATTGTTATTGAACCACTGTCAATTAAAGTACTTCCCAGAGTCATCGGAAATTTGTACTTTGTTAAAGGATTGTCTAAAGTGTCTTTTACATCAATTCCATATACATTTAATACAACTCCAACCAAATCAATTTTTTCTGACGATTTTGATAAAAATAAATTTGAGCCGTCGTTCTTTTTTAAATTAATATTTGAGTTTGTAAACAAATAGTAATCGGGACTATTACTTGGGTCCAAAAAATTAATTGTATCAACAGTTGAAGAAAGCGGGATGGTTGAATAATCCCATTTTTGTTCTGAACCAGTTTTTCCAAGCGAAAATGCCGAATCGTCGGGGAAAAGAGTGTAAACGTTAATATAAAAATTATCGTTAATTCCCGCAAAATCAGACGACAAATAACTATAAGGCGGTTGTGGAGTAGGAACAGAGTTAGTGATTTTTTCTTTCTCGCATGAAAAAAGCAATATTGCAATAGCAATTAAAAATAAAGTTTGTTTCATATTAAGTTAATTAAAAAACAAATTTAACAAAATTTTTTAAATAAAAACAATAATTACTCAGTTGATTTAAAATGTAGAAAACAAATTCATGCCACCGATTTACTCATATTTATATTTTATTTTTAAAGGTGTTCTCTGCAAAAGCGGAGCAAGCAGTGAAATCGCTTCGCTAAGTTCGCAGATTACACAGATGATAAATAAATTAAATTTTATTAATTTATTTATAACTATTTTTATTTTTTATGATGTTCGTGAAATCACTTTGTTAAGTTCACAAAGAAAACTACCTTTGGTAGTTAAAATTTGTGAAAATCTGTGTAATCTGTGGCAAAATATAGTGGCTGTGTAGGTTACAAAAAATATATATTGTCGTAATTTTTTTTTATATGTTAATTATAGGAATTGCAGGCGGAACTGGTTCGGGTAAAACAACCGTAGTAAAAAAAATTATTGCCCGTTGTCCAAAAGACGAAGTAGTGGTTATGCCTCAGGATGCATATTATAAAGATAACAGTAATTTGCCTATTGAAGAGCGTCTCGAAATAAATTTCGACCACCCAAATGCAGTTGAGTTTGATTTGTTAGTTGAGCATATTAATAAATTAAAAAAAGGCGAAGATATAAATATGCCAATATACTCATATTTAACTTGTACCCGATCTGCCGAAACAATTCCTATTAAACCAAAAAAGGTAATTATTGTTGAAGGAATTTTAATTTTTACAAATGCAGAATTACGGAACTTATGCGATATTAAAGTTTTTGTTGATGCCGATGCCGATGATAGATTAATTAGAGTTATTAAACGCGATATTATTGAACGTGGGCGTTCTATTGATAAAGTTTTGGAACGTTATATTAAAACAGTAAAACCTTCTCACATTCAATTTATTGAACCAACAAAAACTTTTGCCGATTTAATTGTTCCTCAAGGTGGCGACAATTTGGTGGCAATAGATATATTAACTCATTTTATCGAACTAAAACTTAATAAAACAAAATAATGCTTAACGAAATTAAATTATCGAACATTTTGTTTCTTGATATAGAAACAGTTCCACAATATCCAACTTATAGTGATGTACCTGAACCATTTAATGAGCTTTGGGACACAAAATCTAAAAATTTTCGCGAGCAGGAAACTGTCGAAGATGTGTATAAACGAGCAGGCATATATTCTGAGTTTGGAAAAATAATCTGTATTTCGGTAGGAATTATTTCTGAAAAAAATGGCAGAAAAATTCGCTTAAAATCATTTTTTTATGATAATGAAAAAGTGCTTCTCGAAAACTTTTTCGATTTGTTAAATACTAAATTCAATCGTAACGAACATCTGTTTTGTGCGCATAACGGAAAAGAATTTGATTACCCATATATTGCACGACGTGGTTTAATTAATGGGCTAAAATTACCTAAGATATTAGATAATGCAAGCAAAAAACCTTGGGAAATAAAACATTTAGATACATTGGAATTATGGAAGTTTGGCGATTATAAACATTATACATCGTTAAATTTATTAGCTGCAGTTTTTGGCATAAAATCGCCTAAAGACGATATTTCCGGTGCCGATGTTGCAAAAGTTTATTATGTTGAAAAAGATTTGCCAAGAATTGTAACATACTGCGAAAAAGATGTACTAACAGTTGCTCAGCTTTTACTTTGTTATAAAGGTGAGCCATTAATTGCCGACGAAAATATTGAGCATGTGTAAAAAATTGGTTCGTGAAGACACGAACCAATGAGTTCAGAATGGAGTTTAATTGTAAATAAACGAAATAATTTTTTGTGCTAACATTTGAGGGTTTTCGGCATGTAGCCAATGTCCTGTATTTGGAATTTTAAATATTTCGGCAGCGGGAAATATTTTATTAATCAATATTTCGTCATCTTTAGAAATATAATCTGATAAACCACCTTTAACAAATAACACAGGGAAACCGGTAATTTCAACATTATTCCACTCTTTATCAATAAAACCGCCTGAAATATTTTCGAAATTTTCTTTTAACGACTGCAGATTTAATAGCCACTCAAAATTCCCAAATGAATTTCGATGTAAACTTTTTAATAAAAATGCTTTGAGTTTATCAGAATCAATTGTTTTTGATAAAATAACCTCAACTTCGTTGCGATTTGTTATTTTAGTTAAATTTATACTAATTAATGTATCAATAATAGTATTATGTTGCGATTGTTCTATAAGCAAGTTTTCATTATAATTTTTTGGAGCTATGTCAATTACTATTAAAGAGTATAGCATTTCGGGATAATTTTTGGCAAAATTCATGGCAACTTTTCCTCCCATAGAATGCCCGAGTATGTGTGCTTTTGAAATGGAATGAGTTTTAAAAAATTCTAAAATATCATTTGTTAAAACATTATAATTAAATTCCTTACTATGTTGCGATTTGCCATGATTACGCTGGTCAATTAAATAAATTTCGAAATGCTTTTCAAGTAATTTTGCAATTGTAAACCAATTATCGCCCGAGCCAAATAAACCATGAAGTATTATAAGTGGCTGTCCTGTGCCAATATTATGATAATTTAATTCCATTATATTAATTCACGATTTTTAATCAGATAGCAATATAATTAACATTAATGAATTTGACGACAAAATTGAATAAAATTTTACAATAATAGAAAGTAATTTTATTTAGTGTCTGTCCATAAAGTCAAAGATTTTCAAAAATGAAAGCCCAAAACCTCAAGACCCAAGTCTCAAATCCCAAGTCCCAAACTTGGGATTTGGGATTTGGGATTTGGGATTTGGAATTTGGGATTTGGAATTTGGAGCTTTATACTATTATTACGATATTATAGATAAACTATAGTTAGTGTCTGTCCATAAAGTCAGTGTCTGATTAATAATGTTCGAGTTTGAGGCATACGAAGTTTTGAAAACCTCACTGCCTTCGTTTGTGTCTTCACAAACGATTTGCAATCTCTTTTTGAGCATATAATATGCACGCTTTGTTTGTGAGGGCACAAACAATGGCGGAATGTAAATAACTGTTTTCAAAACAAGTTTACCCCGTAGCGAAGCGTACTGGGGTATAACGAAAAAATCGGACATTATAGACAGACACTAATTATCAAATGTATGAATTTACACAGTTCAAGTATAATTTAAAACAAATTCGTAAATTCGCATTAAAATTAATACGATATTTTTTGCGAAAAACATTTTTTAAATATTGTTTGTTTATTATATTGTTATTTGTTACAATACAGTTAAAATCGCAGTTCTATAACGGTTTGCAAATGGATTTTGGCAAAAATCGTGTGCAATACAAAGAATTTGTGTGGCAATTTTATCGTCAAAAAAAGTTCGATACTTATTTTTATGTTGGAGGTAAGAACCTTGCTGAATTTGCAACAAACATTGCCGAAAAACGAATTACACAACTTGAATCATTTTTTGGCTATAATTTTCAGAAAAGAATAATATTTTTGATTTATAACAATATGTCCGATTTTCGCCAGAGTAATGTCGGATTTATATCCTCGTCGGACCAATACAATATTGGAGGAACAACAAAAATAGTTGATAATAAAGTATTTATGTATTACGATGGCGACCATGTCCGTTTTCAAAAGCAAATTTATGGAGCAATTGCTGAAGTTATGGCAAACGAAATGCTTTATGGTTCCGATTTTACAGCAAAAATGACTAACTCAACCTTACTTACACTACCCGAATGGTATTACAAAGGATTAATCTCATATATGTCAGATGAATGGAATGTTGAAATTGAGAACTTTGTTAAAGATGGTATTCTTTCAGGAAAATATGATAAATTTAACCGATTGTCGGGAAAAGATGCAATTTATGCAGGACATTCGATTTGGTATTATATTTCGCAAAAGTATGGTAAACCGGTTATTCCAAATATATTATATTTAACCCGAATTAGCAAAAATAGCGAAAGTGGTTTTTTATATGTTCTTGGTTTGCCTTTGAAATACTTATCTTATGAATGGTTAAATTATTTTGATGAAAAATATTATAACGACGAGCAAAAACGTTCTTATCCCGAAAGCAATAAAATTTTAAACAAAACCCGAAAAACAAAAGTGTATCAGCAACTTTGCGAAAGTCCCGATGGAAATTATTTTGCTTATCAAACCAACGAAATTGGCAAAGTACGCGTTTATATAAAATCGAAAGATGAGAAAAAAGGAAAGTGTATTTTTAAATTTGGACAACGTTTAGACCAAATTACCGATTATTCGTATCCATTGTTAGCATGGCATCCATCTAGTAAAATATTTTCATTTATTACAGAAGAAAAGGGAACTACCCGATTATATTATTATGATATTGAAGAAAAAAAATTGGATTGGAAAGAAATGTTTAATATTGATAAAATAGTTGACTTTTCGTTTTCGCAAGATGGTTTTAATTTAGTGTTATCGGCTGTAAAAGACGGACAAACAGACATCTATGTATTTAACAATGCAGCAAATACTTACACGAAAACAACAAATGACATTGCCGATGATAGGTACCCGCAGTTTATAAACAATTCGAGCAATATTTTGTTTTCATCAAATAGAAAAAACGACACACTTGGAAACGATAATACTACTGATTTTTTAAATGTTAATTATGATGTTTTTGTGTATGATTTTAAAACAAAATCACCTGTATTAACCCGTATAACGAATACACCAATTGATAACGAAATTATGCCTTTTCATGTTAAAAATAACGAATTTTTGTTTTTAAGCGACGAGAACGGAATCATTAATCGTGAACTTGCAAAGTTCGATAGCACTATCAATTATATTGATACAGTTACACATTACCGCTATTTTACTGAAACAATACCATTAACAAATTATTCCCGTAACATATTACAGCATAATGTTAATATTTCAGGCAATTCATATTCCGAAATTTTATTTAAAAATGGCAAATACGAACTTTTTACTAATACTTTGGATTATAATTCTTTTGTTGAAAATAAATCCGATAGCTATCGGATTCAAACATCCTTCAAAAAAAACTTTATAAAAAAATCAATAGAACTTGACAGTATTCAGAAAAACAAAAAAGTTAACATTACAAAATCCGACACTATTGTTATTAACACATTAGAAAATATTAAATTATCTGATACCTCAAAAATTGATGTTAATAATTATGTTTTTGAATTTCAAAAAAATAAACAAAAGGGATATTTGCCTAAAAATGATAGCTTAAAAAATGTTATTAAAATTGATACTGCTAATTCCAACAAGTTTCATCCGTTGATGTATTTAACATCCTTTTATACTAATACCTTTACAAGTCAAATTGACTTTGGATTTTTAAGTAACTCGTATCAACCCTTTACAGGCGGGCCATTTTATTTTAACCCAGGTTTTAACGTGTTTTTTAAAGTTGGTACAACTGATTTGTTCGAAGATTATAAAATTACAGGTGGAGTACGTTTTGCTGGAAATTTTAATAGTAACGAGTATTTGTTAAGTTTCGAAAATCTAAAAAAACGATTAGATAAACAAATAGTTTTTCATAGGTTAGCACTCAATAGTGCAATGGATTATGCACTTATAAAAACTCATACTCACGAAATACATTATATTTTAAAATATCCATTTAATCAGGTTATGTCGTTAAAATTTACAACAAACTTACGTAACGATAGAAGTGCTTATCTGTCAACCGATTTAGTTACACTTCAGCATAAAGATGTAATTAAAACATGGTTAGGCGAAAAAGTTGAGTTTGTTTATGATAACACCAGAAATCGTGGACTTAATCTGTATTACGGAACGCGTGCAAAATTATTTTTTGAAGCTTTCGACCAACTTGATGCTAAAAAAGCAAATTTATTTATTGTAGGTTTAGATATTCGTCATTATAAAAAAATTCACCGCGATTTAATTTGGGCAAGTCGCATTGCAGCAAGTACTTCGTTTGGAACAAGAAAATTAATTTATTACCTTGGCAGTGTTGATAATTGGATTAATTTAAGCACTAAAACACAAACATTCGACCAATCGGTGTTAATTGACCAAACGCAAAATTACGTATATCAGGCTATTGCTACAAATATGCGCGGCTTTACTCAAAACATAAGAAATGGAAATAGTTTTGCTGTAATTAACAATGAGTTACGCTGGCCAATTGTTAAATATTTTATGAACCGCCCTATTCATAGCGACTTTTTCGAGAATTTCCAAGTTATTACTTTTTTTGATATTGGTACAGCATGGAGTGGCAGTTCACCAAATAGTGATCAAAATGCTTATAATAAAGAAATTATTCAAAACGGACCAATAACTATAATTATTGATAAAGACCGTCAGCCAATTGTTTACGGTTATGGATTTGGTTTGCGTAGCAGATTGTTAGGGTACTTTGTTAGAGCCGACTGGGCATGGGGAATTGAAAATAATACAGTTTTGCCAAGTATTTTTTATTTATCATTAAGTCTTGATTTTTAACATTATAAAACATCAATGATTGAAAAGATGGAGAAAAAAGATGGAGAAAATTGAAAAAATAAGATTGAAGGGATTGGGAAGACAAGATTGAACAGATTGAAAAAACAAAATTGAAACGTGCTTTCAATCTTATCAATCTAATTTAATCAGAAAAACATGGAAAATTTTAAATAAGATTCTATGTTTATTGTTAAAGATTCGGTGTTCGTAATTTGGAATTTGGAACTTTGAATTTAGAATTTGGAGCTTTGAATGTTGAATATCAATAAATTAAAAAACATAAACAGATGAAAATGGGAGCAACAGAAATAATAGTTTTAATAGTAATTGGTTTAATTGCAGGAATAACTGGCGGAATGTTTGGTCTTGGAGGTGGACTAATTGTAATTCCTGCATTAGTATTTTTTATGGGATTAACTCAACATGAAGCAGAAGGTACAAATCTGGCATTTATGCTTGCTCCGGTTGGATTGCTTGCCACAATAAATTACTATAAAAGCGGATTTGTAAATATTAAATACGCTGTTATTATAGCCTTAGCATTTGTTATTGGTGCATATTTTGGCTCAATATGGGCATTGCATTTACCAGCAAATATTTTAAAAAAAGCATTTGGAGTAATGATAATTCTTATTGGTATTAAAATGATTTTTGGAAAATAACATGGAAATTAATAAAATAAAACAAATTGCAGAAAAATATTCTAACAACGTGCTGGAATATAGAAGATATTTGCATAAACACCCCGAACTTTCGTTTAACGAATTTAAAACCTCGGAATATATAGTAGATTTTTTAAATAAAAATCAAATTAAATTTAAAAAAGGAATCGCAAAAACCGGAATTTTAGCAGTAATCGAAGGTTCAAAACCCGGGAAAACAATTGCATTAAGAGCCGATATAGATGCACTTCCAATTACTGAACAAAATAACTGCGATTATAAATCAGAAAACAATGGCGTAATGCATGCTTGTGGGCACGATGTTCATACAGCATCATTAATGGGAGCAATTTTAATATTAAATGAAATAAAAAGTGAATTATCGGGCAAAGTATTATTTGTTTTTCAACCTGCAGAAGAAAAACTACCCGGTGGAGCAAAACAAATGTTAGAAGAAGGAATATTTAACGAGCACAAACCCGATTTTATTATTGCTCAACATGTTAATCCGTCAATGAAAGCAGGCGTTATTGGCTTTAAAAGTGGCATGTATATGGCATCAACTGATGAAATATATATGACTGTTAAAGGAAAAGGCGGACATGCTGCTATGCCCAATCAAATAACTGATACTGTTTTAATAGCATCGCATATTATTATTGCACTTCAGCAAATTGTTAGTAGAAAAGCATTTGCAACAATGCCAACAGTATTGTCGTTTGGGAAAGTTATTGCAAACGGTGCTACTAACATTATACCTGATGAAGTAAAAATTGAAGGAACATTCCGTACAATGAACGAAGAGTGGCGAAAAGAAGCATTATCTCAAGTGAAATTTATATCTCAAAATGTTGCGAAAAGCATGGGAGCTGAATGTGAAGTCAATATCGTGAACGGTTATCCAAGTTTAATTAATAACGAAAATGTAACAAATAAAACCAAAACACTATCCGAACAATATCTTGGAAAACAGAATGTTATTGATATGGATGTTAGAATGACTGCCGAAGATTTCTCATACTTTGCTCAGGCATACCCTTCAACAATGTATAGGTTAGGGACTTCAGGAAAAGCTGAAAATACTAATTCTCCACTTCATTCGGCTCATTTCGATATTGACGAAAGTGTTTTAAAGTATAGTCATGGATTAATGGCTTGGATTGCCTTAAATTTAACAAAAGACTAAAATAATAACACTATCCAATGTTATAAATAGTCATATTTTATAATAAATTAAATTGTAAAATTTGCAATTATTTTTTTTATAGTTGAAAAAAAACAAATTAAATGAATTACGATGTAATTATAATTGGAGCTGGAATTGTAGGGTTAGCGTCAGCATTAAAAATAAAAGAACATAAGCCCGGATTAAAAGTATTAATTCTCGAAAAAGAAAATAAAATTGCTGCACATCAAACCGGAAATAATAGCGGTGTAATTCATTCGGGCATATATTATAAACCCGGAAGTTTAAAAGCAACAAATTGCAGAAAAGGTTATAATATGTTACTCGATTTCTGCAAAAAAGAAAATATTCATTTCGAGTTATGCGGAAAGCTTATTGTGGCTGTTACAAAAGATGAAATTCCGAGATTAGAAAATTTATACCAACGAGGTATCGAAAATGGATTAACATACATAAAAAAAATATCTGCCGAAGAAATTAAAAATTATGAACCTTTTACTAAAGGTGTTGCAGCAATTCATGTCCCATATACTGGAATAATTGATTACAAAGTTGTTTGCGAAAAATATCTTAATGTTTTTGAAAATCGTTTTGAAGGAGAAATTTTGCTTAACCAAAAAGTAATCAATGTTATCGAAAACGAAAAAGAAACAGTTGTAGTAACTAATTCAGGTAAATACAAAGCTAAAATTGTTGTGAACTGTGGTGGGCTATATTCTGATAAAATAGCAAAATATACGGTACCAAATTTAGATGTAAAAATTATTCCATTCAGAGGAGAATATTATACTTTATCGAAAGAAAAATCGGGAATGGTTAAAAATCTTATTTATCCTGTCCCAGACCCTGCATTTCCATTTTTAGGAGTCCATTTTACGCGTCGGGTAGACGGAAAAGTGGAGGCTGGTCCAAACGCAGTTTTTGCTTTTAAACGCGAAGGATACAAAAAAACAAGTTTTAAGTTTTCTGAAGCATGGGAATCGCTTACATGGCGTGGTTTTCAAAAAGTTATGTGGAAACATTTAGGTATGGGATTTGGCGAATATTATCGCTCATTTAATAAAATAGCTTTTACACATGCTTTGCAAAAACTTATTCCATCATTAACAACAAGTGATATTGTTAAAGGTGGAGCAGGTGTTCGTGCTCAAGCATGTACACAAGCAGGTTCGCTTGTCGACGATTTTTTGATTTTCGAAAAACCCGGTGTAATAAATGTTTGCAATGCTCCATCGCCTGCCGCTACTGCATCGCTTGCAATTGGAGAAGCTATTTCAAATGTGGTTTTTAAACATTTGTAACGATTAATATATTTTAACATTTGCTACAATATGTATTTAAAATTTAAGTACTAATTTGCGTAAATATGTTTTTATTAAAAATGAAAAAAATAATTTTTATTTTTTTAGGTTCATTATTGTTTAATATCAATAATATTATCGCACAAAAAGATACTGTTAATGTGCAAGACGATTTACTTGGTTCGCTTACATCTGATAGTTCTAATCAGGAAAAATTACTTCCTGACCATATAATTTTAACTCAAAGAATATTATGGGGCAAAAAGGGATTAATGCGAAATTTCGATGCGTTTGAATTAACACCCGAAAAAAGAGCTCACGAATTAAAAATTCGCAGAACAATGTTGGTTACACATCAAATATTAGGTTCATTAACTTCACTTGGAATGCTCGCTCAAGGAATTGTTGGTACCAAATTATATAATGGTGATAGAAGTATTAAAGATTTGCACGAAGGTATTGCAGCAGGAGTTAATATTGGTTACTTTACAACAGCTTCACTTTCGTTATTTGCACCACCAAAAATGCTTAATGAACGCAAAGGATTTAGCAGTATTAAAATTCATAAATATTTGGCTGTTATTCATATGACAAGTATGATTTTAACAAATGTTTTAGCTGACCAAACACAAAATAATCCAAAAATCCAGAAATGGCATAGAGCGGCAGCGTTTACTGCTTTTGGTGCGTTTCTTGCCGCTGAGGTAGTAATTAAATTTTAAAAAAAATAACATTATGAAAACCTTAATAGTGATTCTGATAATTTTATTTTCAAGCATATCAATAATTAATGCCCAAAATACTGTGAAATATGGTGCCGATAAATCGGTATCGTATGTTTCTTATGCTATGTCGCACCCATTGCACAAATGGGAAGGAATAAGCAAAAATGTCCTTTCTGTTCTTTTGTTAAATCCAGATAATAAACAAATTGTAAAAGTTGCTGTTTCTATTCCTGTTTCAACTTTTGATAGTCAAAATGCAAATCGTGATTCGCACATGATAGAAGTGCTTGAGGGATTAAAATTTCCTGCTGTAACTTTTACAAGTACTGCAATTAAAAATGACGGTAATAAATTATCTGTAACAGGCGATATAGTTTTTCACGGTGTTACAAAATCAATAACTTTTGATGCCACAACAAAAACAACCGACCAACAAATTGAAGTCAGTGGTACATTTATTGTAAAAACGCCTGATTTTAAAATTGAAAATCCTTCGTTAATGGGAATTCCAACTAAAGATGAAATAAGTTTGAAATTTTTTGCAGTTTATAAACCAAAATAAACAATCAGTTTAAACTACATAGGGTCTGTCCATAAAGTCAGTGCCTGATTCATACTGTTCGAGTTTGAGGCTTGCGATTCAACAAACTATGGCATTCCAAATATATTTTTATGTTATTTGGCTTAATCATTAGACATCTTTCCAATTAAATATTTGTACTGATACGGAACTAAAATGCAAAAAAATCCTATTGATATTAAGACTCGAAATGAATATTGTTTTGCAAATTTATTAAGTGTCAGTATAATTGCCACGACCTGTCATCATGAGCGAAGTCGAAGGAAGGTCGTGGTTTAAATTATAAAGAAAGGAACGGCTTTAGCCAAAATATCTTTTCATAAATCCAAGTCATTGTTTATTTATTCCAACATACGATAGCTAACGGATTGTAGTCTATATGATAAATTTCATTTGTTTTGGCTAAAGCCAAATTTATTATTTTTATATTCCACGACCTAAAGGTCGTGGCAATATATATAATTTTGCAATAATTTATTTGGAAAGATGTCTATTAATTAATTTTTTATACTGCTTTATTACAGACTTTGCGATGTTTGTAACAAGATTTATATAATCAATATCTTTATTTTCCGACATAAGAGTTTTAATACGATTAAAGTCTTTTAAATACCTATCAATTGCTGCTGGAGAATGATTCGTTTCCCATGCGATTTTAACTGGGTATTAAATAATTTTGTGATATAATTATGTTGGAGATAACTCTAACATTGGCAAAAACACAATTATATAATATTATTACAAAATTTTGTAACAGTTGAATTAATTTTGACTCTATATTTGCACATTATAAATTTTACGGGACTTCTAAAAATTGTTTTTTCTTTGTTGGACTTCAATTTTAAAATCCTCATTTACAACAGTAAACTCCGGTTTTAAAATTTTGTCCGCCTTAAAAAATCTAATTTTTAGAACCCCTCTTTAAATAAAAATATTATGAAACTAATTTATTCTATTATGAATCGCATTTCTGTTTATGAGAAATTTTCTTGTTTACTAAAGAGAAACAGTAATACAATTAGAAGATTTCTATCGGTTCTGATTTTTATTTTTTCTTTTATTAAATTTAATTACATAAATGCTCAGGGATTTTATGATATTGACACTATTCAAAAAATTGAAATACAATTTTTTCAGTCAAACTGGGATTATATTTTAGATACAGCAAAACAAGGCAGCGATGGATACTTAATATCAAAATGGGTAAAAATTAATGGAGTACAGTTTGATAGTGCCGGTGTTAAATATAAAGGAAACAGCTCTTATAATGTTAACAATATGAAAAACCCTTTTCATATTGAGCTTGATTATGTGAAAAATCAAAATTATCAGGGATATAATGATATTAAATTAAGTAATGGTTTTAAAGACCCGTCTTTTGTTAGAGAAGTTTTAGCTTATAAAATTCTTAAAAAATATATGGCATCTTCTTTATCAAATTATGCTCAATTATATATTAATGGTCAGTTAATTGGTCTTTACTCAAACTCTGAAGCTGTTACCAAATCATTTGCCGACAAGTATTTTTATTCAAAAACTAATCCCTTCTTTTTTATGGATAATTTTGGAGGAAATTTAGCATATTTAGGAACTGATAGCTCACTATATTATTCAAAATACACGTTGAAATCTAGTTTTGGTTGGGCTAATTTAGTTAATTTATGTAACACTTTGCAAAATAATGTAGGAAACATAGAAAGTATTCTTGATGTTGACCGCACACTCTGGATGCTGGCTTTTGATAATATTCTTGTTAATTTAGATAGTTATATTGGACAACCAATGCATAATTATTATATTTATGAAGACGACAACGGAAGATTTAACTCGATTGTTTGGGACGTTAACGAAGCATTTGGTAATTTTACTAACAGCGGTTCGGGCAACTTAAATATTTCGCAGGAACAAACTATGTCGCCATGGTTACATTTAAACGATGTTCCTTGGCCTTTGATTAATAAATTGTTTACTAACCCAATGTTTAAACGTATGTACATTGCACATGCGAAAACCATTGTTAATGAGAATTTTACAAACAACGATTATTTTACAACTGCTCAATATTTACAAACAATTGTTGACACTGCTGTTCAATCAGATATTTATAAATTTTATACATATCAGCAATTTCTTGATAATATTACAAATAATGTAACTTCAGGTCCTCAAACTATTGTTGGAATTTCTAATTTAATGACAGCGCGAACAAGTTATCTAAATTCAACAACCGATTTTCAGCAAATAGCTCCAACAATTTCCAATATTCAGCCCTCAGATACTTTGCCCTTTGTTAATTCTAACATTTATATTACTGCTAATACTACTAATGCTACAAATGTGTTTTTGGGAACAAGAAATTCTATTTTGGAAAAATTTACCCGAATGATTATGTTTGATGATGGTGCACATAATGATGGAACTTCAGGTGATGGTGTGTATGGAATTTCTTTAACAATTACTTCGCCCGAAACACAATATTATATATATGCCGAAAACAATAATGCCGGAATTTTTTCACCCGAAAGAGCCGAACATGAGTATTATACTATTCATACAAATTATAATGTTATACCATATCAGCAATTGGTTATAAACGAAATAATGGCTATAAATGATACCACTGTTCAAAATAACAACAGTTTATTCAGCGACTGGATTGAATTTTACAACAATTCTTCTGACATATTGTTACTCGATTATTTATATTTGTCGGACAATTTTTTAAATCCTTTAAAATGGCAATTTCCAACAGGTGTAAGCATTTTACCAAATCAATATTTTATTGTTTGGGCTGATAACGATACAGTAAATTCCCAATCGGAATTACATAGTAATTTTAAACTTTCGGGCTCGGGCGAACAGGTAATTTTATCGTATGCCAATGGTGTAATTATTGACAGCACAACATTTTATACGCAAAGTACTGATATTACATGGGGAAGATACCCTAATGGAGTTGGCTCTTTTGGAACAATGCTTCCAACAATTGGAGCTACAAACTCTCCATTTTCTGTTAACGAAATAAAATTTTCGCCCGAAATAAAAATTTTTCCAAATCCTGCGGATGAATTTTTAAATATTAGTATTAACAATAATCACAACAGTAATTATAAAATAAAAATTTATTCAATTACAGGCAATTTGGTTTTGAGTGATGATTTTAATATTTTTTCATTCGAAAATTTTTCAAAAAAATATGATGTTAGCAATATTAATAAAGGAATGTACTTTGTAAAAATTGAAACGGTAAACGATATTATAATAAAAAAGATTATTTTTGAATGAAAATTAAAATAGAAAAATGAATAAATCAATTCTAAAAAAAGGAGTATTCCTAATAACATTATTCGGAATATTCATGTTATTCTCATGCAAAAAAGGACCCGGCGATGGTGGCAGGGCAAGCATTAAAGGAAAAGTTTTTACAGTAAATTACAACTCTTCGTTTACAGTTCCTCAGGATTCGGGGTATTTGGGAGCACAGAAAGTTTACATTATTTACGGCGACGAAACTGCCGTTGGCGATAACCAGGATACTAATAATGACGGTAGTTTTGAATTTAACTTTTTAAGAAAAGGAAAATATAAAGTTTATGTTTTTACTAAAATCCAAGCTAACCATATTGACAGTGCAGTTGTTAAAGAAGTTGAAATTACTGACAGAACTCAAACTGTTGAAATTCCCGATTTTAAAATTAAAACAAGTAAAAACTAATTTTATGCTACGATTTGTTTTTATTTTATTAATAGCACTTTCAATTGCTGTTAACTCAACAGCCCAAAGCAAAAAAGAAAAAAAAGCAATTAAAACATGGGGCATTAAATCTGTTACCGAAATGGTTACCGAAAATGTGAACGGCAAAGAAACAATACGCAAAGACTCATATACCATTTATGATAAAAATGCCAACAAAACATACTACGAAGAATACAAAAAAGATGGCACATTAAAGCATAAAGAATCAACTAAATACGATTCAAAAAGGAATAAAATTGAAGAAACTGTTTTTGATATTGCCGACAATAATCCCGAAAAAAACAATAAGAAAACTTTTAAGTACGATTCAGAAAATAACAAAACAGAAGAATCTGAATTTGATGTAACAGGCAAATTAACAAAAATAACAATGTGTAATTATAACGAATCGAATGAGAAAGTTTCTGAAGTTGAATACAATGGAACTGGAAAAATAACAAAAAAAACCGTTTATGCTTATGATTCCAAAGGTCTAAAAGCAATTAAAAAAGAATTAGATGCAAACGATAAGGTTATTTCTACAAAAACTTACAAATACGAATTTTAATGATAAACTTTAGTTCCATATTGCAAACATTTGAGCCTATTTCACTTGAAGAAATGGACAGCGTAAAACTAATGGAACGCACTGATACTAAATATGTATTTCCTATTACAGAGCTTCCCGAAATTCTTAAAGGTATGATTTCACAATACCGTTTACTCGAAATTAACAATATTCGAGTGCAACGTTACGAATCGCTTTATTACGACACTAAAGACTTATTGCTTTACAATAAACATTTGATAGGTAAACCCAACCGTTATAAAATTCGTTTTAGAAGATATTTAGATTCTGATGGATTAACATTTTTCGAAATAAAACACAAAAACAATAAAAAAATCACATCAAAAAAAAGAGCCAAAATGGTCGACATTGAGTCTGGAATTGTAACAAAAGCAAACGAATTTTTAATAAAAAATACTCCTTATCTACCAGAAATATTTATGCCCAGTATTTGGGTAAACTATTCGCGAATGACATTTGTAAATAAATTTTCGCAAGAAAGATTAACAATTGATACTAACCTTAGTTTTATTAAAGCAAATGACAACACTACCGTTTCATTTCCGCAAATGGTTATTGCCGAAGCAAAACGAGAAAAAGCCGCTTCGGTTTCGCAATTTATTCGTTTAGTGCGGAATACTGGAGTAAGAAAAGGAGCAATAAGTAAATATTGTTTTGGCATTTATAATTTATTTGAAAATGTTCCAAAAAATAACTTAAAACCAAAAGTACGTTTCATTTATAAAATGGCTAAAATTCCTTATAATTAAAAATTTAACAAAATAATATTTTATGACATTATTACAAATAGCAACCGATACAATGCCCAGTGGATGGGAATTATTTAATAAAATATCGCCAAAGTTTTTTATCCGGCTTGGTGTTGACCTTTTATCTGTTTTTGTTCTTGTTAGGTTTATTTACTATCCAAGTTATAAAAACAGAGAGTTCTTTTTTACATATTTTATCTTTAATGTTATAATATTTCTTGTAACTTATATGATGAACAAGGTAGAAATGTCTTTGGGTGCGGCATTTGGGTTGTTTGCAGTTTTCGGAATTCTGCGTTATCGTACCGAGGGCATTTCTATAAAAGACATGACTTATTTATTTCTTTGTATTGCTGTTGGATTAATTACTGCCGTTGCTAAAGGAGGATGGGACGAATTATTATTGATTAATTTTATAATACTTTCAGTAACCGCTTTGCTCGAAACAGGAATTTTAATGAAAAAAGAGTTAGCTAAAACTGTTCAATACGAAAATATTGAAATGATAAAACCCGAGAACCATCAAAAATTATTAGAAGATTTACGAACAAGAACAGGATATGATATTCATCGTTTTAACATTGTAAAGATTGATTTTTTACGTGATACAGCATCAATTAAAATTTATTATTTCGAAACAAAATCAAAGAAAAATAAAATATCTGTTTAAATGAAATATCTATGAATTAATAAAGACACATAAGGGAATGATTATATTCAAGGTTGAGGTTAAGGGGTGAGATTGAAAAAAGATTGAAAGGATTGAAAAAACAAGATTGAATAGATTGAGAAAACAAGATTGGAGAACGTCTTCATCAATCTTATCAATCTTCTTCAATCTACATCAATCTGAAAAATATAATAAATTGAGTATCAGTAAACTAAAAAATATAAACAGATGAAAATCAAAATATATCAGTGTAAATCAGCGTCTAATAAAAATATAAACAAATGAAAATAATCGTGTTACATATTATTATAACTATAATCATAACATTTTTTACTAACGAGTTAAATGCTCAAGTTATTTATCCCGATGCTGGCTCGTGGAATACTTTTAACGTTGATTATAAATTAAATAAAAAATTATCTGCTGTATTTACTGAAGAATTGCGTTTTAAAGAAAATTTCACTCGACTTAATTTATTTTACACTAATTTGGGATTAGAATATAAATTAAGCAACATGCTAAAAGTAGCCATTATTTACAGGTTTGTTGAAAAATATCAGGATGATAATTCTTTTAGTTTTCGGCATCGTATAATGTTTGATTTAACATTAAAGAAAAAGTTTGACAAAATTGGTTTTTCATATCGCCAGCGTGTTCAAGCCGAAAAACGAGATATTTATTCGAGCGATATTGGTTACCTGCCCGAATGGTATTCACGTAATAAATTTACTTTAAAATACGATACCGACAAAAGATATACTCCTTATGCAGCAGTAGAATTGCGATACCAGTTTCGTAATCCGCGTGAATGGGAAAGTGATAACACTTTGCACAGAAGCCGCTATTCAATTGGTGTAGATTACAAAATAAATAAAAAAAGCACTTTTGGTTTATACTATTTAATTCAACGCGAATTTAATGTTGTAAATCCGCAATATTTGTATATTGTTGGAATGGAATATAGTATTTCTTTATAACATTTCAAGATATCATCGTAATCAATTATATTACAAGTATATGCAGTTAATTTAACATTAATTAACTTTTATTTCAGTATTTATATACCGAAATACTTGCATTTAGCTAACTTATGTATTATCTTCGTTTTATTAAATTAATGTTAAAGCTATGAAATTATTAAAAATACTATTTCTTGCAACTTTAGTAATCTTTTTTTCTAACTGCAAAAAAGACAAGCCAGTAACACCAAATGAAATTTATATGAATAATAGTGTTTTCGAACCTTCTTCAATTACAGTTTCAAAAGGTACTACTATTACTTGGACAAACAAAGAATCTATGATTCATACAGTTACAAGCGATAGTTTGTTTTTTAACAGCGGTGATATGAATAAAAACATTACCTTTTCATATACTTTTAATACAGCGGGAACATATAAATACAGATGTATATATCATAGCAACATGAAAGGAACTGTAACTGTTCAATAAAAAATGAATATCTATTTAAAAAAAAGAATAATAATATGAAAAAGATAATATTTGTAGCTTTTGCAATTTGTTCAGGAGTTGCATTTGGGAATAAATTTACTATAATAAATTCAGGTTTTACTTTCTCTCCTGATAGTGTTTCAATAAATTTTGGAGATACAGTTGTATTTCAACTTGGTGCAACACATAATGCAGTTGAAGTAAGTCAATCAACATGGAACACAAACGGAACAACAGCACTTCCGGGAGGTTTTTCAACTCCTTTTACCGGCGGACAAGTAACGACATTATCAATTGGGACGCATTATTATGTTTGTACTAATCACGCATTTATGGGCATGAAAGGAAGAATTATTGTAACTTCCAATTTAGAAATAAATAATAATTTTGTTAAAAACAACATTATTTATGCATTTCCTAATCCAACAACTGGCAAAATAAAGTTAAAATCAGAAATTGAGTTAACTAATTCCAATAATGTTTTAACAATTTACAATATTGTAGGCGAAAAAATCAATAATATAAAAGATATACATACAGCACTTACTAACGAATTTGATTTTTCATCATTTCCCAAAGGTTTATATTTTTTAGAAATAAACGCAGAGAATAAATCTTATATTATTAAAATAATAGTTGATTAGATAGTGTCTGTCCATAATGTCCGATTTTTTTGTTATACTCGTTTTGAAAACAGTCATTTACTACAGTAAACTCCTTGGTTTTCAAAACTTCGTATGCCTCAAACTCGAACATTATGAATCAGACACTGACTTTATAGACAGACACTAGATAATTAAAGTAAATGTTAAACCCAATTATTTTATATTTTAACTCCTATAACAACAATATCATCAGTTTGCTCTGCTTTTGCGGAGAACACCATTAAAAACTTGTCGTGAGCATGTTGAATTATAAAAATAATTGTGTTAATCTGTGGAAAAAAAATAGTGGCTGTGTAGTTACAGTTTTTTTTGGTTAATAATATTTAAAGCAATTTCTGAAGCATGTTGCTCTGCATCTTTTTTACATTCGGCTTTACCTGAACTTATTTCTTTACCATTAATCAATAATTTAGCAATAAATATTTTACCCGATTTTGTGTATGCCTCTTCTTCAACACTAATAAATTCTATTTCTTTTTTATTTTTTTGCACCCAATCTATTATTTGACCTTTATAATTTGTATCGGTTTTGCAGAGTGTTTTTAAGTTTGTATAATTTGTTATCAGTTTGGTAATTACAAATTTTTTAGTAACCTTATATCCTTTATCAATAAACGAAGCACCGATAAACGCCTCTAAAGCATTTCCCATCATTGATGGCGACAATCCCGACTTATCTCCCTGAGCTTTAATGTAATTATCAATACCTATTTTAACTGCTAATTCGTTAAGTGACTGTCGGTTTACTATTCGTGAACGCAAATTTGTTAAAAACCCTTCGTTTTCGTTTGGGTAAATCTCGAACAAATAATCGGCAACTATTGAATCTAATATTGAATCGCCTAAAAATTCAAGCCGCTCGTTATTAACCGAAAATCCTTTTCCGTGATAAACTGATGCCGATTTATGAACAAATGCTAATTCGTAAATTTCAATATTATTAGGAGTAAAACCAGTTGTTTTTTGAATGTAAAAGAAAAGGGGTGATTTTTTTACAAAACAATTTTTAATCTTATGATAAACAGTTACATGCAATTAATTTTCAAACTTTTTTAGAAGAATAGAGGCATTGTGCCCACCAAAGCCAAATGTGTTACTAATAGCATAATTTACAGTACGTTTTTGTGCGGTGTGAAGGGTTAAATTTAGTTTTGGGTCTATTTTTTCATCAACTTGGTGGTGATTAATTGTTGGAGGAATTGTTTGGTGTATAATTGCAAGAATTGAGGCAATTGCTTCTACAACTCCTGCAGCGCCAAGCAAATGACCTGTCATAGATTTTGTAGAACTAATATTTAATTTATAAGCATGTTCTCCAAAAGCATTTACAATGGCTTTTGTTTCGGCAATGTCGCCAGGAGGTGTCGCTGTTCCATGTGCATTAATATAATCAACATCTGCAGTATTAATACCAGCTTCTTTTAGTGCTAATAACATAACATTTTTAGCTCCAATGCCTTCTGGATTTGGTGCTGTAATGTGATATGCGTCAGCAGAAAGACCTGAACCAACTATTTCGGCATAAATATTTGCACCACGTTTTTTGGCATGTTCGTATTCTTCGAGAATTAATGAACCAGCACCTTCACCCATAACAAATCCATCTCTTGTAAGGCAAAATGGACGCGATGCAGTTTTATACTCGTCATTTCTTGTTGAAATTGCCATCATGGCATTAAATCCGCCCATTCCGGCTTCATTAATTGCCGATTCCGAACCACCTGTAATTATTACATCGGCTTTATCAAGTCGAATATAATTTGTGGCATCAATAATAGCATTGGTAGATGATGCACAAGCCGAAACTGTGCAAAAGTTTGGTCCACGAAATCCATATTTTATAGATATATGACCAGCCGCAATATTAGCTATCATTTTTGGAATAAAAAAAGGACTAAAGCGTGGAGTTCCATCACCTTTAACATAATTTCTGACTTCTTCGAGGAATGTGTCAATTCCGCCAATGCCAGAAGCCCAAATTACACCAGCTCTGTCAAGATCTATTTTATCTAATTCGAGTTGTGAATGTTTAATGGCTTCATCAGTAGCCACCAGAGCAAATTGGGCATATTTGTCCAATTTTCTGGCTTCTTTGCGGTCGAAATAATTTTCTGCGTTGTAATTTTTTACTTCGCAGGCAAACTTTGTTTTAAATTTGGAAGTGTCAAAACGAGTAATTAATTCGCAACCGCTAACTCCATTTGCAAGCCCATTCCAATATTCTGATACAGAATTGCCTAATGGATTAATTGTTCCAAACCCAGTAACTACTACCCGTTTTAATTCCATAAAACATTTTTAATTATTTCGCGTTTTTTTCGATGTAAGTAACTGCATCGCCAACAGTTGCAATTTTTTCAGCCTGGTCATCAGGAATTGCAATATTGAATTCTTTTTCGAATTCCATAATTAATTCTACTGTGTCGAGTGAATCGGCACCTAAATCGTTTGTGAAGCTAGCTTCGTTTGTAACTTCTTTTTCGTCAACACCTAGTTTGTCAACGATAATTGCTTTAACTCTTGAAGCAATGTCAGACATATTAATTTTTTTTTTGGTTAATACTAAAAATATAATTTTGAGACTGCAAAGAAACGGATTTGATAGCGATAAATCAAAAAAAAATAACAAAATTTGTAAAATATTTTCCTATCATGTCTGATAATCAGCATAATAAATTTTGATATTTTATTAACAATAAATTTAAGAAAAAATTATAACTAATGACAAAAATTGCAGTATTTGCCTCTGGTTCAGGGACTAATGTCGAAAATATTATTAAACATTTTAAGTTTAATAATAATATAATAGTATCAATAATTTTTACAAATAACCAAAAAGCAGGTGTAATTGAAAGAGCTAACAGATTAAATGTTCCAGTATCAATATTTTCGAAAGAAGATTTTTATCAAAATGGCAAAGTTTCGGAAATGTTGAACAATAATAAAATTGATTTTATTGTATTAGCTGGCTTTTTATGGTTAGTGCCTATTAATATTATTGAAAATTTTAAGATGAAAATAATAAATATTCATCCTGCTTTATTACCAAAATATGGCGGAAAAGGAATGTATGGCGAAAAAGTACATAAAACGATTATAGAAAATGGTGAAACAGAATCGGGAATTACAATTCACTATGTTAACAATAAATATGATGATGGCGATATTATTTTTCAGGCAAAATGTGCTATAGAAAAAAATGATACTCCTGAAAGTTTGGCACAAAAAATTCATATACTCGAATATGAATTTTATCCTAAAGTAATTGAAAAAATTATTGAAAAATTATAAAATTTTGGGCATTTTTCATAAACATTAAAAAGTAGTTTACCCCGTTGGATACGCTCGTTGACAACAGAATGAATTTTATAGAAAATATCCTAACGGGGTTTACACTTTTTTTATAAAAAGCACCCCAGGTGCTTACTGTTTATAGCAAAAATTAAAAAAATAACATTTAGCTACGTAGTGTCTGTCCATAATGTCCGATTTTTTCGTTATGCTCGTTTTGAAAACAGTCATTTACTATAGTAAACTCCTTGGTTTTCAAAACTTCGCATGC
>Ga0154308_1072_pt1 | contig 39495 bp, 36 predicted proteins | sample RifGroA2_FD_105602 | JGI IMG/M metagenome (GOLD analysis project Ga0154308, IMG submission 105602) | Bacteroidetes bacterium GWA2_32_17
TGTTTTGGTATTTGGAAATTTTTAGACGCTGATATACAATGAAACCGCTGATAATATTTTTACAGATAAGTTAATTAATAACTGTTTTACTTCTTAAATCATCATTCGTTAATCGATATTCGATATTCATCATTTTTTTTAGACTTATTTTTTTAGACGCTGATTGTTTATGATTTGTTGTTAGTTGGAAAGTTTAAAGTTTTGGGTTTTGGGCAACCTCACCTAAATCCTCTCCAAAGGAGAGGACTTTAAAAATGTGAGGTGTTTTGATATTTGTGAATTTTTAGACGCTGATTGACGCTGATTTGTTTTGTAAATTGTTTTTTTACGCTGATTTAATATGATTGAGTTTTGCTATTTATTTGTTTTTTGTAGTTTTGTTGCTACAGAGTTTGTAGGGTATTGGGAATTGAGGAGATACTGAAACCAGTTCAGCATGACGGAGGGGGTCACGTTACTCAAGGACAAACAACAGATTTTGCTCCAATCCAAACCCCATCTTCGTTGTAATGTTACCAACAATTAAATCAAAAGTTGATTTTTTGTAGTTATGGTTGCCACATAAAAGCATTTAATATAATTAGGTATATAAGTTATTAATAAAGAAGGTAAGTATTATTAATTTATAGCTTATCTAATAAGGTTGATTTAACAAGTTCATAAGCTTTATGCGGATTATAATGTTCTATATTTCGCAATAGCATATTAGTATCGCCAATAAATTCTTCATCTTTCATTTTTAGCTCCATATTTAGCAGAAACTCCTTTTTAGTTGGCGATTTACCTGCTGCAAATTCAATATATTTACGATAACAAAGTAGTATATTGTTAACATTTATTTCTGAAATTGAAAGAGCTTTGTATATGTCGTATAAATCGCGTCCTTTGCGTCGCTGATACAACGCTCTTAATTTTGTACCAAGCAACTCGTCTAACTTGTAGGTATTAGTTTGGCATTTTCCGGAGAACCACTGATTTTTAACATTAAATTCAATTTTTGTTAAGCCCAAAACATCGAAATGTTCACGACAATTTGTTTCAACTTTTAACCGAATGGGAATTACGGGCGGTACTTCCGACTTAAAACGAAAAACTAAAGTATTATTGTTGGCTTTTTGTTTTATAACCGGTTTACCAAAAATGAGAGAACTTTGCTAATTTGAATTATAGTTTTTTTTATTGGTTCAACTTTAATCTGCACCAAATCAATATCTTCCGAATAACGTGATTGTGGGCTTAAATATAGTTTATGAAGTGCAGTACCACCTCTGAAAGCCAAGTGCGATGACAAAAATTCATCATTAAATAATTTTACTAATGCACGGCAAATAACCAAGTCTTGCTCTATCTGCTCAATGTTATTCCAAGGAACTGTGTTTCTCCACTCATTTATTGCATACTCGGGTATCATTCGTCAATTTCTATTTGCTCATTTACAATTACTTTCCATTTTTTATTTGTAATGCAACCAAAAGTTGATTTCCTGTTTTTTAATGGCGTTTTGCGCATTGGACATCCAAATTCTTTCATTTTTTGCAATAACTCATTAGCTAATGTGTTATATCCAAGCTCTATATCTAACAAATAACCTGACCTATAAATAACCGGAGCGGGTACGTGTTCAAAAAATAGTTTAGGTATATTTTTAAATTTTATTTTATTAGCAAGTTCATTAAGAATAGTGGAAACTCTGTTTAATCCTCCTACTTCTCTTTCGTATTGTACTAAATCGGCAGCGGTTAGTTCAGGGCAAGATACATTAACGTATCCGGTTTTAGTTTTCTTTTTAACGATTAGCCCGATTGGTATTTCTTTCTTATTTGTAAAATTTATTTTAATTCCTTTTTTTATTGAGCTACGAAGTGAACCCGAAGTTGTAACTATGCAAAATTCTTGTGGTTGCTGATGCGTAGCTCCATAAAATACAGAGGCACTTAACAATGAAATGTAATACGGTCTGTTTAGATATTTCATTAAATTATCTATATATAAAACAGGCGGAACTATTCCTTTTACACTATATTCGATAGGAATAATAGCATAAAAACCTTGCCACACCGAGTAAATTCTACCCTTTAGAACTAAACGATTAAGGGCATTTTTTAACGCAACTTTATTGTTTAAAGGAAATTGATTGTATAATTCTTTTAAAGCAAAAGTAATTCGTCCACGCCTTTGAATATCGTCAATCCAATTTCTAACTTTATATTTTTGCTCCGTTTGCATTAATTATCTTACATTACAACTGCAAATATAATCATTATTTGATAATTTGTGCAGTTTGTATGTCGTTTATTTTAGACAATAATTTCAATTAGTCTATCTTTAATTTTAACTGCAGGATTACCAACATAAACCCCATAAGCTTCTAAAAGTTTTGGGTTTTGGGCAACCTCACCCAAACCCTCTCCAAAGGAGAGGGCTTAAAAAGGGGATGTGTTTTGATATTTGTTATTTTTTTAGACACTGATTTGTTATTAGTTGAAAAGTTTGAGGTTTCGGGTTTTTGGTTTTGGTATTTGTGTTTTGGTATTTGGAATTTTTTTAGACACTGATAAACGCTGATAACACGGATTGTTTTTTCAACTTCGTTATTCAACATTCTTTATTCAATATTCGATATTAGTTGTTTTTTTTGACGCTGATTTATGCTGATGGATTATGATTTGTTCGATGTTCGTTATAAATATACAACCTGACAGGAACTTCGTAACCTGTCAGGATGTGTACCATCTCCTTGGTTCGTGTCCTCACGAAACAAGAGGTTTTTGGTTTTGGTATTTGGAGCTTAGTCTTTGGTAGGAACTTCGTAACCTGTCAGGATGTGTACTAATGAGGACACGAACCAAGTCGGAAGGTTTAATTTGTTGGAAATAATTCTAACAAAGATTTTAAAATGTAACCTTTTATTAATTTTATCGTATATAAAACAAAATTCTAATAATAATTAAGACAGATACTAAATTAATGTAAATTTTAATAATAAATGATTTTTTTTATTTATATTTGTGAGTCCAGTCTAAAAAGGGTTCAAATCGGGAAAAGTTAAAAATCAGATTTACCCCTGCTCCCGCCTTAATTGCGGGACAAGCTCTAAAGGGAGTCTGATGTTCAACATTTTCTCCCGCTTATGCGGGAGAAAAAAATGGCAAAATTGGTTCGTGAGGACACGAACCAAGCAAGGTAAATTGGCAAAATTGGTTCGTGGGGACACAAACCAAGCAAGGTAAATTGGCAAAATTGGTTCGTGGGGACACAAACCAAGCAAGGTAAATTGGCAAAATTGGTTCGTGGGGACACGAACCAAGCAAGGTAAAATGGCAAAATTGGTTCGTGAGGACACGAACCAAGGCGGACACGAACCAAGGCATGTTGAACAAAAAACGTAATTTATTGTAAAACAAAAAAATATAAAAATATGAAACACATTACACTGTTTATTCTGCTGGCAATTTCATCTTTATTAGTTAATGCACAAGGATGGATGTGGGCAAAACATTTTAACGGAACCGGGTCAAATCAGCCTGTTTCAATTAGCCAGGATAATGTTGGAAATTACTATGTTTATGGTAATTTTAAAAACCAGGTAACTCAGGATGCAATAACCCTTAATTCATATAGCGGTTCGCAGGATATATTTCTTGCAAAATATAACCCGCTGGGCGAAGTGCAATGGATAAAACAAATAGGCGGAACAGGCACCGAAACGGCATATTCTTTATGTTTTAATTCCGATTATAGTTCCTTTTACATTACCGGTAATTTTAACAATACTTTTAATATTGAAGGGACTTACCTTAATACTATAGGAGGATTAGATGTTTTTATGGCAAAATTTTCGGCTAACGGTACTTTAGATTGGGCAAAAAACGTTGCTTATGGTACTATCAACCAGACATCAAGCGGTATTTGCATAGATACTGACGGTAATATTGTTCTGGTTGGTATGTTTTTAGATAATGTAAGTTTTTATGGTGGTGTTTATACACTAACTTCCCCAATTCCATCTGTTCGTCAGAATTTTATTGCTAAATTCAATAGCAGCGGCATACCTCTTTGGTCGAAAATGATTGATGGAGACAATGCTGCATCTTATATCCGCTCAGTTTCAACAAATAATAACGAATATTATTTTAGCGGACAATATATGGGAACTCTTGATTTTGGGACTTCATCTATTACCAACAGCAATTCAAACAGAGATGGTTTTGTTTATAAAACTAATACTAACGGCGATTTTCAGTGGGTACGTGAAATATCGGGTTCCAACTACGACGAATACATTATAAGACATGTTCAGGACGGAACCGGAAATGTATATACAGGTGGTTATTTTTACAGTTCATCTTTAGTTATTGACTCTACCGCAACAGTAACCTCCAATGTGGCTATAAATAACCATTATTCCGGAAAAAGTGATATTGTTATTTTAAAGTATTCTTCGGATGGAACATTACAATGGGTAAAAGCTTATGGCTCGAACAAAGATGACGTAATATCCGATATTTATGCAACTCAAAATAATGTCTTGTTTACCGGCTCTTATTCCGATTCCATAAATTTTAATGGTTTCAATTTACTTAATTCCGGTGGAAGTGATGCCTTTACTGCTGTATGCAGCAGCTATACGGGCATTGTTAGTTCGGCTTTAAAAGCTGCAGGACCCAATAACGATTATGGTAAAACTTGTTTTTATAACTCAAACGAAAGAAATTTTGTAACATCAGGCGATTTTTTCTCTACAAGTTTAACTATTGGTTCTTACGCACCATTTACTAACTCGGTTCAGGATTTAACTACGCGTGATGCTTACATTGCACGCTATGGTTGTTTCGACAGCGTAGGTACTTCTTTTAATAATGTAACATGTAACGGTGCAAATAATGGTACAGCTACAGCCACTCCTACCATAGGTTCGGCACCTTATTATTATACGTGGTCGAATGCTGAGACAACTGCAACCATTTCTAATTTAACACCGGGCACATATTCAGTTACTGTTACTACCGATATTTCATGTTCTGCTACTGCTTCTGTAACCATTACACAACCCAATGTATTAACTTCGGATTCTTCGCAAACCAACGTGAGTTGTTATGGAGGTAGTGATGGTACTGCTACAGTTATACCTTCCGGCGGAACTCCATCTTACTCATATTTATGGTCGAATAGCCAGACAACAGCAACCGCAATAGACTTAGTTGCAGGAATATACAATGTTACAGTTACTGATAATAACAGTTGTACAACAACCAATTCGGTTACAATTACCGAACCGGCAGTATTATCTGCAACAAATTCTACCACACAGGTATCATGCCCCGGTGGCAGTAACGGAACAGCTACCGTAACACCTACAGGAGGAACAACTCCATATACATATATATGGAACTCTTCACCTCAACAATATACAGCACAAGCAACAAATCTTACTGAAGGTACTTATACCTGTACTGTTACAGATGACTGTGGAACTACCTTAACAAAGGTTTGCAATGTAACTACAGTACCACGGCCTACGACAAAACTAAGAACAGCCTATTGCGGAGCAACCATTTCAAGTTTAGGTGGTTATATTTTATGCGACCCTGTAACAAATGCTGTTGATTTTGAATACAATTTTGTTCATGCCGGAAGTGGCTATGATCAAACAGTTACAAAAGGAAGTGGCTCTACAGTATTATATATGAATACTATTCCGGGTTTAACTTATGGCAAAACATACGATGTAAAAGTCCGGGCACAGACGAATGACGCTTGTGGAGTAATATGGGGAGATTATAGTACAGTTTGTCAACTTACTATAGACAATATTCCATTAACTAAACTCAGAGATGCATATTGTGGTGTAACAACCGGTGATTTAAACACCTACATTTTATGTGATCCTGTTGGAGGTGCAACTGATTATCAATACAATTTTGTAAATGTCGCACTCGGGTATAACCAGACAGTTACAAGGGGGAGTTCAACATCTTCCTTATATTTATATACTGTCCCTGGTCTTCAGTATGAAAAAACATACGATGTAAAAGTTAAAGCTTATATAAGTGGGGTCTGGGGAGAATATGGAACAATGTGCCAGATTACTTTACCTTCATTTCCATTAACCAAACTTAATAGTACATCTTGTGGTGATACTGTTGACAATATTAATGCAATTGTATATTGCAATATAGTTGCAGGGGCATCCGATTATCAATATAATTTTGTTCATGTAGGGAGTGGATATGACCAAACAAAGATCAGGGGTGCAAGTACAATTGCCCTCACTCTTAATACAGTTCCAGGTATATCATCAGGGAAAACGTACGACGTAAAGGTAAAAGGTTATGTAAACGGAGTTTGGGGTGATTATGGTGTTGTTTGTCAACTTACTATAGACAATAATATTCCATTAACTAAGCTCAGAGATGCATATTGTGGTGTAACAACCGGTAATTTAAACACCTACATTTTATGTGATCCTGTTGGAGATGCAACTGATTATCAATACAATTTTGTAAATGTCGCACTCGGGTATGACCAAACAGTTACCAGGGGTAGTTCAACAACATCTTTATATTTAAATACTATCCCTGGTCTTCGGTATGAAAAAACATACGATGTAAAAGTTAAAGCTTATGTAAGTGGTGTCTGGGGAGAATATGGAACAATGTGCCAGATTACTTTGCCTTCATTTCCCTTAACCAAACTTAATAGTACATCTTGTGGTGTTACTGTTGCCAATATTAATGCAATTATATATTGCAATGTAGTTGCAGGGGCATCCGATTATCAATATAATTTTATACATGCAGCGAGCGGGTACGATCAAACAAAAATCAGAGGTGCAAGTACTACTGCTTTAACTCTAAATACTGTTCCAGGAATTACAACAGGCAAAACATACGATGTTAAGGTAAAAGGATATGTCAACGGAATCTGGGGAGATTATGGCGTGGTTTGTCAGCTCACCATTGGTGGTTCCAAATCACTAACAAATAATAATTCAGGTATCAATGAAGAATTTATTAATGTGGTTGCATACCCAAATCCTTTTACTGAAAACATTACAATAGCACTGAAATCTTCTACACAGGATATTGTTAATGTTAGTGTGTTTGATGTTTCCGGTCGAATTGTTTCAACCTATTCTGTTGAACCTAATTCAGAATTTGAAATGGGAAGCGAATTATATAAGGGGATGTACTTTATTCAAGCTGTTGATGGCACGGGACAGAAAGCTGTTGTTAAAGTTATTAAAACGGAATGACGGAGTTGAATGCTTGTAAAGTTAAAATATTAAAATAATTAATTACGGATTACGAGGTTTTTGAGCAGTGGGGTTTCTTTCATGTGGAGTCACTTAGGAAATAGCTTTTGGGACTACGAAGTACTAAGCAAAGCTAAATCAGAATGGGTGAAGTGTTTTTTTCAGAGCAAACATGGAAACCTTTTTATGTTTTATTTAGTCTATATAGAAAATAGTTTTTAATGGAACATTAATTTCATTACTTACGTAAAAACAAAACATGAATAATAACCTTAAAATATATAAAATATGAAATCAATAATTACAATTATCGCACTGGTTTTAGCTTTTACTTTTTCGTTGGAAGCGGCTAATTTTAAAAATCTACCTACTACTATTATACAACCTGATGGCATTACTATTCAGTGTTTAGCTTCGGGTGATGAATTTTTTAATTATATACACGATGCTAACGGTTATACTATTATTCAGGGGCAAGATGGATGGTATTATTATGCTATACTCGACAATACTGCAAAAGTAGTTCCATCTCAGATAAAAGTGGGAACAGGAAATCCAGCCGAAGCAGGTATCCCAAAAGGTGTAAAGATCTCCGAAAAAGCGTATAAAGCAAAAGTAGAAAAGTATCTTTCTCCTTTAAAAGTAAAAAACACAAAAGCACCGGCAACCGGATCATTTAATAATGTTGTTATATATATCAGGTTTGCTGATGATGCCGGAATGACAAATACCCGTCAGACTTACCTGAATATGTTTACCGGAACAGGAGGAGCTACTTATAGTGTCCAAGAATATTTTGAAAGTGTGTCATATAACCAGCTAACTGTAAATGCCGTTCATTTTCCAGATTGTGCTCCTACCACCAATCTTTCGTACCAGGACGCTAACAACAGGAATTATTATCAACCTTATAACGCTACAACCAACCCAGGCGGTTATGTAGATGATAACGATTCAAGGGTTCGCGAACATACTTTGCTTAAGAATGCTATAAATTCACTGAAAACAGTAATTGAAGCAGAATTGACTGCCGGAGAACTTGACATGGATAATAACGGAGATGTGGACAATATTTCATTTATTGTAGCAGGAGACAATGACGAATGGAGTGATCTGTTATGGGCACACAGATGGGCATTATATTCATTTACTGTTACTATAAACGGAAAACAAGTATGGGATTATAATTTTCAGCCCGAAGCACAAAGCAGCAGTAAAACAACATGTCACGAGTTATTTCATTGTATAGGTTCTCCTGATTTATATCATTATTATGATTATACTGAAGTTTCTCCTGCTTCGTATTGGGATTTGATGGAATACGGTTCGGGTTCGATGACTGCCTATATGAAAGAACAGATTGGTGGATGGCTTACCATTCCCGAAATTTCCACTTCTGGAACATACACATTAAATCCTCTTGCTTCTTCAACTAATAATGCTTATAAAATTGCATTTCCTAATTCTACTACAGAATTTCTGGTACTAGAATTCAGGAAGAAAACAGGAGTAGTAGAATCAAAGCTTTCTGCTTCTGCTGATGAAGGACTTTTAATTTACAGAATTAACACTGCTGTTTCAATAAATGAAGGAAACCGCAATGGACCACCCGATATGCTTTGGGTTTATCGCCCAAATGGCGACACATATAATGATGGCGATCCGTGGAATGCAACATTCAGTTCAACACAAGGCAGAACTACTTTTAATGCAGCGTCAAATCCAGAATGTCATTTGTCTGACGATGCTACATGGGGCGAAGTTTCTATTACAAATGTTGGTGCAGTTGGTGCAACCATTTCTTTTGATGTAACACTCCCATCCAGTGGATATAATATTACATTTAATATAAGCGATGAAACAAATCCAATTAATGCTGCAACTGTTGTTTGCGATGGAGTAACACAAGGTACTAACAGTTCAGGACAAACCATTTTTACAAACAAAACAAATGGAACCTACAATTACAGTGTCTCCAAAACCGGCTATAATACCCTAACCGGCACTGTTACTGTATTAAATGCAGATGCAGTAAAAAACCTTGTGATGACACTTGTTATACCTACCACCAAGTTGAGGGATGCCTATTGCGGCATTACCGTAGCCAATTTGAATGCTTACATTTTATGTGACCCAGTAACAGGCGCTGATGATTTCCAATATAATTTTGTAAATACAGCAAGTGGTTATAACCAAACAATTGCCCGCGGAGCCGCTACCACTTCAATATATTTAAGTACGGTTCCTGGACTGATATATGGAAAAACTTATGATGTAAAAGTTAAAGCTCATGTTGGTGGAAACTGGGGTAATTATGGTGCAATGTGTCAACTATCAACACCCAGTATTCCCAATACAAAATTACGGGATTCATATTGCGGAATCTCTGTAACAAGTCTAACAGGTTATATTCTTTGCGATCCGGTAGCTGGAGCAACTGATTTTCAATATAATTTTGTCAATGCAGGAATAGGATATGATCAAACCGTCACACGAGGCACTGCCACTACATCATTATATTTAAATACTGTTCCTGGTCTTGGATTTGGTAATACATATGATGTAAAAGTAAGGGCAAAGGTTGGAGGTACATGGGGAAATTATGGAAGTATTTGTCAAATAACAATTCAGGGAAGTATTCCAACAACTAAGTTAAGAGATGCTTATTGTGGAGTTACTTTATATAATAAAAACACTTATATTTTATGTGACCCAGTCAGTGGAGCTACTGATTATCAGTATAATTTCGTACATATAGCAAGTGGATTCGATCAGACAGTTGCTAGGGGTATGGCGTCATCAGCTTTTTATTTAAGTACTGTTCCTGGCCTGACCTATGGTAAAACATATGATGTTGTTGTCAGAGCAAAAATTGGAGGAAACTGGGGAACTTATGGTACAATGTGCCAAATTACTTTAACATCCCCATCTAAAGGCAGTAAATTTGCTGACCCCATTTCATTATCTGTACCTGTTATCATATATCCAAACCCATTCAATGATGAATTCAGAATCCAATGGGAAAATCATTATCCAGGAATAGCTGAAATTTCAATTTTTGACATCACTGGGAAAAAAGTATTTTTTACTGAATTTGATATTACCGAGGATAAAGTTTTTGGAGAGAATTTAATTCCTGGAATCTATTTTGTTCAGATCAAAGCACCAAATAATGAACTAAACGTTTTTAAACTAATAAAAACAAAATAAAAAAGAGAGGCTGCTTTGTAAGGCAGCCTCTCTTTTTTTTATTAATCTGGTTACTATTTATATAAAATAAACACTAATCTTTGAGTCAGGTAATCTTTAAAATAATTAATTTTAATTAATGGTTTTAATAAAACAGTAAAATATCTTATAAAAGGATATTTGTACACGGTATTACTAACATATAATAAAGGAATACTGATAAATTTTACCTTTGAAAAACCCAATTCATTTACAATTGATTTAAATTCTTTATATTTTATTCCGTTAATACCTATACCACTTTGAACAACAGACCAATCACACAACGTTTCATTAGTCGGTTTATACCAATCCAAACTTTCATCCCATGTTTTAATAATTTCCTGATATGCCTCATTTATAGTTTCAGGAGAAAACAACCATTCTAAAAAAGGAGTTTTGGTAACTGAACCAACATGAGCACCCCCAAAGGGAAAATTATAAGAGGGGAAAACGAGAAAAGCCATTCCTCCTTTTCTTAAAACTCTTTTACATTCCATCAAAGTTTCTTTTACTGATCTAACATGCTCAATAGTATCATGAGAAACTATAGCATCAAAAGATTCGTTTTCAAAAGGTAATTTCTCAGCATATCCCTGAAAAAACTTAAATTTAACCTTAGAATTATAATCTGATAAAAAAAAGTTTGCTGTTTCAACCGAACTTTTATTTACATCGATACCGTAAAACTCGTTTACTTCCCATTTTTCTCCATCTGCAATTGTTTTACCACCAATACCACATCCTAAATCAAGTACTTTTTTCCATATCAAATTTTCTTTAAGTGCTACCGAAGGAAAATAAAGATCATATGGCTTTCTATTACCTTCAATTATATTGTTCTTTACTAACTTATTTAATAGCACATTCTTTGAATCCTGAGATAATGAAGTAAATTTAGGATGACGAAATATCTCTGAAACAAAATGTTCTTCCTGATATTTAGGTTTATTAGGAAAAAGATTCATAAAGAATTTTGCAATAACAGCTTTTTTCATTTTTATTTAATTTGAAATTATTTTGCCATACTTACTTGTTTTCACGTTTTCACGTATCACTTTTGCGGGATTTCCTGCTGCTATACAATTTGAAGGAATATCCTTTGTAACAACAGATCCTGATCCAATGATTACCTCATCACCAATTTTTATACCTGCCATGATTATAGCATTAGCACCTATAAAGCATTTTTTACCGATATAGGTATCTGTCTTCAAACTCCTGCTGAAATCATGAGAAAAAATTATTGCACCTGAAGCAATATAGGATTCTGCATCTATATGTATTCCTTTAGGAAAAGTTTTATCAAGTTTTGCCCCATACGAAATTCTTGCTTGTTTTGAAATATCCATCTTATACAACTTTGTTAAAAAAAAGTGCCTGATGGAAATCATTATAAATCGGATTAACTCACGAATTTTAATAATCATATAAATTATTTATTGTTTTCAGATAACGAAAGAAAATAAAAAGACATTCCGTACATTACCCAAGCCTGTCCCCATCTCATATAGGGAATTCTTGATACACGTCCTGGATTAATCTGGTAATAAAAATACGAGGATTTTTTATCCTGCATATTATTAATCATCCAGCCCATTACCTTATCTGCAATTTGTTTATTATCCTTAAACACTCCTAATCTGAATAAAGTAGTAAACAACTGAGCCGGACAGTGTATATCAATAGGATATGTTTTATTATCATAATATTTTGGTGTGCCGTCAGAAAGAAAAAAATTCTTCATGTAATAATCAAAACCTAACTTTACGTTTTCCTCAAAGGATCTGTCATTCGTATATTTCATATATTCAGAAATACTTTCCAGTTTATAACCTGTGTGAAAACTGTCAACCCAGTTTTGAATCGGGTCTTCACCAAAAAGCCAGGATCCATTATCCCGCTGAGTACTTACACAAGCAATAACCGAAGATTTTGCTGCTTCATATAAAGTTAAATCCTTATTATAGGAATATACTCTTGCAAGTAACTTACTACCGAGTAAAGATGCATTATATACCCTCATATTATCCAACGGCGAATATGAAAAAATAAATCCATTGTTCCGATTTGTTCTGTTTAAATCATTTAAAATGAATTTACAACTGCTTTCAGCAGCTTCATAATATTGTTTTTCTCCCGTACAATCATATGCATCAAGCAAGGAACATGCAACAAATGAAGTGGCAACAATAGTAGGTGTATATTTAGGCATGTATTCCAACCGGGATTGCCAGTCAAAATTATAACCCCAACACGAACCCGAATATCCTGTTGATTTAACTCCCAGAATTTTTTTTGCAAGCAAATGAATCATCTTTAATGCTTCTGGATCTTTATTTGTTTTATATATATTGCAATATGCTGTTAAGAACAAACCCAATCCTTTTGGATTATATCCTTTATCAACCAAAGTTATCTTTCTGAAATTTATATGACTTCTTTTAAAAAGCTGTATCCATGCTAGTCTTAAAATCCTGAAACGATGCATTTGAAAAAACCTGAAAACTCTACTATTTAACCCATCATAAGGATCCCAACCCCGAAAATCCTCTTTTTCGCAGTAGTTCTTTAGTTTATTGAAAGATTGAATTATTGTATGCATATATTATTATTCAATTATAATATGTCGGTTAGCCCGATATAATTTTTTCCCTGATGATTGAATTTAATAAGACATTATAATTACGAGCAACTACTGAGGCTTTAAAATGCTTACTTGCGTATTCGTAATTTATTTTACCAAATGTTATACACATTTCAGGATTATCAAAAATTAACGATACCTTTTCGATAATTGAGGAAACTGATCTTTTATCAATAAATAATCCCATTTTATTTTCAACAAAAAAATCAATGATGCCACCTACCTTAGTTGTAACAACAGGTAATTCGCATGCCATTGCTTCAATAACCGAGTTCGGCATTCCTTCGCTATAGCTTGGAAACACATAACAACTTGCTTTATTAAACACTATTCGTTTTTCATTTCCATCAACAAAACCTGCAATATTTATATCGTTAATATCTTCATCATGAATGATTTTTTTAATATTTTCCAGTTCTTTACCATCGCCTGCGATGGTCAGAGTAAGTTGTGCGTACTTCTTCTTTAAATATTTATAAGCTTCTATTAGTTCGTAAACCCCTTTATATCTTTCAACTCTTGCTAAAAATAAGATATTAAAATAGTTATTGTCTTTCATTAAATTTTGCTTTTCAAACAAATAATCATCTGCTACTGTAGTACCATAAAATATTTTTCTGGTGTATCCGCTTTTTATCAGTGTGTTTTTAACAATACTATTAAGAACAATCATAGCATCGGCTATCTTTATTGAAAATCTATAATAAAGTGAATATGGAAAACGAAGAATATATTTTTCTTTTTCAACGTTCCATCCTCTCCAATAAATAACAACTATTAATTTTTTCTTTTTAGCCAACCAGCAAAATATTCCATCACGGATCAATGCTGAAAAACCTAATGAAGGATTCAAAACAATCAATTCATACTTACCTGTATTTAGTAGTTTTGTAAACTTTTTAAAGTCGTTAAATAACTTTAATAAACTTTTTATAACAGAGTTTTTAATTTCAATGTTCTTTCCATAATGAAAATAGTCAATATTATCAGGTAAATAAGTTTTGATAGTAGAATAGTACATAGAAACTCCACCCTGTAAACTGAAATCGGGAGTATTTATCAGTATCCTTTTCACTACAGGTTATTGGTATTAATATAATTAACAATACTTTCGACATAAACCTGTTCCAGTTCAAGTTTATCCTTTTTAATAATCCAATTATTATTATCCATAACAAAGTATTCATTTGCTTTACTTTGCCCCGAATTTCCAAACCCAACAAATTGAAATTCTAATAAATATAATTTTTTATCTTTAAATGCAATATCTAATGATATCATAGGCACATTAAAGGAATCGAACACTTTTTTTGCAAATGGAAAAATTTCATCAGGATAATTTGCATCAATACTCCATTTGTATTTCGCTTTACCGCTTCCACTCGCCCTGAAATCATTTTTTCTTGTCGGTCTTTCAAGTACATAATAGCGGTGTCCAAATACCAGCATTTTAAAATCATTTTGCAATCCTGTAATGAAATTCTGTACAATAAACTTTTGACGATTCAATGATACCGGTCTATATTCATTATATTTTTTAGTACGATATTTTTCTATCAATAATTCCTTCATTGTTCCTGTATAACTTATCTTTTTTATTATTTTAGGTAGTTCATTGTTATTTCTGGATAAATATACCCCCAAGCTGGATGCACCATGTGATTTTTTTATAACCCATTGATTCTCTTCAAAAGAATTATATTTTTCAAATTCTTCGAACGTGCCAAAAGCCTTGGATACTATATTTTTTATATCATCACATTTGCTCTGATCTCTTAAAAACTCCATCATTACCTTATTGTGGTGAGCATGCAAAAATTGGTAGGAAGGAATAACTATGGCACCTGCCAGGCTTAAAGCTAACACAATATCTTCGATATACGATTTATACAATAACCCTGTATCTTCAGTGGATGTATAAAGGAATAATTCGTTTTTAAAATCCCTGTTTCGAAAATTTATCTCTGCCGGAGAAATGAAGATTGGATTATAACCATTCTTTTTAAAATAATTCTCAGTAAGATTCTTATCAAAACCACTATGGTGAGGTTTGGCATTATATTTATTACCAAATGCCTCTCGGTAGTTCTTCAGCAAAAATATGTTTCTCATAATATTTATCTTGTAAAATGTTTTATTATTTTTTTAATGCTAAACCGCTTTATCTTACTTTTTAAACTTTCATTATTGTCGAATATGAAAAGATAAATAGGAGTAAAATACTTAAAATATACACTATAAATTTTCCTGATAAATGTTGATTGTTTATATATTTTAAAAAAGCGATTTCTCCTCTTGTGTTTCTTCGATATTACTTTTTTATTTTTTCTGATAATTCCATGATCATTTTGAATATAGGTATAATTAACGGCATAATGTTTCTTTTCAAATTCCACGGTCAGTATTGCCGATTCTCTTTTCCTTTTTCTTCCAATTGAAAATATTCGTCCTTCACAAACTACATCATCAAAACAAAAGTTACCCAGTCCATATATTATATGTTTACCCTTATAATTTTCAAAGGGTTGTAATGTATGTGAATGACCCCCAACAATTAAATCGGCACCAGCATCAATGAACTGATGCGCATCTTTTATCTGATAACTTACAGGATAGAAAGCTTCTTCATGTTTTCCTCCCCAATGAAATAAAAGGATAATATGATCAACCTGTCCTATTAATTTATTAATTTGGTCAAGTATTTTTTCTTTGTTATAAATATTCAGAAAGACCGGACAATCATCGGGCAACCATGGATTAGTATCTTTATGAACATAATTGATCAGCCCAATACTTATATCGTTTTTTTTAAGAATAATTGTGTTTGATGCTTCTTCGTTATTTCTTCCTGCCCCTATTTGCTGAATATTGTTATTTTTTAAAAAGGCTAAAGTATTATTAAACCCATCCTCCAAATTGTCATAAGCATGATTATGTGCAAGCTGGGCAACAGATAACCTTATGGTGTTTAAAAAACTCAGTGTTGAAATCTCTGTAGATAGTCTTGGCATTTTTTTAACATTAATACCTTGGCTTCCTTCTGCCATACATTCTAAATTACCTATAACAAAGTCTCCATTTAACTCCTTTTCGATTTCCGAAAATGGATTAATGCTATTTTTCCAATAACTATTGTAACCATTATTTAAACTAATATCTCCTAAAAAACAGACTTCCATTTTATTATATTAAAGCATTCCTAACAAACGCATCTTAGCTTCATTAAAAGACAGATTGTTGGGGATGCAAATTCTAGGGAGAATAAAGGGTGTATTATATTTATCGGGTCTTAACCAGACACTTTTTGTTGTGAAAGCCATTCGATATCCAGCTTTACTAACTAACTGTATGCTATCATCATTATAATCGCCATTAGGATATGCAAAGTAATTAATTTGCTTACCTATTATTTTTTCGAGGTGTTTTTTTGAATCATCTATTTCAAATTGCTGTTCTTTTAGAGTACAAATATTTAACATAGCATGATTAAACGTATGCCCTCCTATATAAATTAGTGGATTTTGAACTATTAATAGTAATTCCTCAATAGTAATAATATTTCTTTTTAATGTTGTATTCTGTTTAAGCAAATTATAAATCTCAAGTCTTCTTTGTTCAGGAATCTTTTTATATTTCTTTTCCTCCTTTTTTATTAAATCGCTTTTCTGGGATATTGCATTTTTAAATACTTGAGTCCAAAGATTACCATCATATACAGGAGCTATTGAAATAAATATAGTAACAGGTATTTTATATTTTTCAATTACCGGAAGTACATTGTTTAAATTATCCTTCCATCCATCATCTAATGTAATTACTGCTTTTCGCGTCTTAACTTTTTTTTTGGTTTCAACCAATACAGCCACTTCATCGAGACTGATAAACTCAAATTTATTAAATACCAACCATTTTACACATTGTTCAAACAGGTGATAATTTGGATTATGGAAATACACCGAAAGTATACTTCCACTATTATCAAATAATTTTAATCGGTGTTTGTTAACCGGTTTTATAGTTAGTATAGAACCAATAATATTTCCTGCGATAAATCTTATTGATTTCATTAATATAGCTCTTTTCTTAAATAAAGCATGTTGTATGCGTAATAAATTCCTTTTAATATTTTATTTCTAAAATAACTCCATTCTCCCATATATTGTATTATAGAACCGTTACTTGATAATTTAAACTGAATAACTCCCAATGCATTCTTTTTACCAAATGGGATTCTTGAAAAATCAAAAAAGTCGGATCCTTTTTCATGCATTAGGTTAAAAATACTATCCATAAGTAAAAATGAAGCACCGGTATTTCTAGAAATATTCCCATTGGCAGCGTAAACGTCATAAGAAATATTTTTATTAAAATAGATTATTCTTCCAGCAATTTTCCTGCCTTCAGAATCTTCAATAAAGCACATCATCATATTCTCATCTTTAAACATAGATTCAAGCTCTTTGGCGTTAATTGAATGATGAAGATTTTTCTCTTTAGTATTTTCGTTAAAAAGCTTAATAAATTCAGAGATGTTGCTTTGTGTATAATTTGTTTCGCATTTAAAATGCAATCCGTTTTTAATTGCTTTTGTTGAATTTCTTTTCCAATTCCTGTTAGGACTGTACTCTTTCACATTTAAAAGTATTGAAAGACTTGTATAATTAGAACCCAGAGGACGTTTAAAACCGGCCTCCCTTATGCCAGCTTCTACAATTGGATTGTATATCGTGTTAAGATTTAGAATTACAGAAGCTCTGGAAATCTTTATTAGATCAGAAAAAAAATTGCTTACCTCTTCAATTATTACTTCTGAGTTGTACGAAAATCCTTCGATTAATAAAAAAGACGTCCCTAGTGATTTCCGGAAAAATCCGAAAGCAATAAATCTTGGCACATCTTTATTGTCAATAAAATACTTAACATTATTTCCGCTTACTGATCGGTATTCTGCCCACCCCATTGACAATGTGAAAGGGACTTCCTTAAATTGTTCAAGAACGGAATAATTAAAATGATATGAATCCTGAATTTGCATATTGTTATAACTCTATCTTTTTCTTTATTCTCCGAATTTTCTGTTTTCCAAATATTTTACTAACAATAATAATTTCGTTGCACGACATACCTATTTTTAACTGAGATTTCCTTGCAGGAATATTTTCTTTTAGCACAAAACCGACACCGGCTTTTTTCCCATATTCTTTAATTTTAAGCAAGCGATATTGATTCATATATGTATGTATGCCATATTTTCTGTAATCGGGATGACAAAATGCATTTACTATTAACCCCTCATCATTGCTTATCAAATCATCATCGGTTACACCTGGTAAAACACCTTCGTTTATGGATATCCAGCCAAAATAGACCATAACCTTGCTTGTTGTAAATACACCATACGCATGGTAACCTTCCTTTGAAAACAGAATATTGTATGCCGTAATTTTATGAGAACCTATTTTTAAAACGGATGAATTAATAAAGTCCTCTGCAAAAATTTCTCTAGTGTGAAAATCCTTATGTAAAGTAATATTTGGAGAAAAATCATTCAGGTTTCTCTTACATATTAAAAACACTTCCCTTTGAATACCCAAATGCCTTAATATTTTTTTAAATAACCTGAAAAACGAGTTATATAAACCATACTGAATAATCCGCTGTTTTAAGCTAGCTTTCATTACTTTCTATGTTTCATTTTTCATCATTAAATTTCGTTGAATCTCACCATTAATAAACCCAATCGTGATCATTAAATATATTGTTTGCGGGTAAATAATACTTCCCGAGAAAATAGCTTTAACAAAAAATATTATTGCACAAAATAATAATGCCTGGAAATATGGTAATTCCAGTTTTGGTATATATTTTAATGGCTTAAACAAGTGATACAAAAACCCTAAAAATATTATAATCCCTAACAAACCATAATCATGAATGATTAGAACCCAATCGCTATGAGAATAAAAATCTGTTCCAATTTTTTCTTCAAGATAGTGCGGTACACCATTAAAGCCATAACCAAAAGCAATATAATAAATATGGCTTGAATACCACCTTTCAATAGGTAACGAATATAATTTCCCTCTTCCTGATCCCATTCTCTCATAATCATCACCCTGTAAATCACTGAATCTTGATTCGTATATTGTGGCATTCTTTTCTACATAAATATATGCTGATACAATAATTGCCAAGACAAACAATATCTGGAATAGAGTGCCAAATTTAAGCTTTCTAATAAAACCAAATTTATTTGTAAATACCATGCTTAAAAAGCAAAAACCAATAGTAATCATAGCTCCTCTTTTCATAGAATACAATGTTATCATGAATATTAGAAAAAGAACGATGTATTTAAATTTAAATTTGACAATTAATAACATGGGCATAAAAAAAAGCAAAAAGTAACTTTCATTAGAAATTGCAAAAGCTCTATTGGATTCATAATTCGCTGGGCTAGATAAATATAAAAATATTTTAATTGAATATATGATAATAAAGAATAGCGAAATATATGACAACATTTTTATTTTAAGAATACCTTTATAGGCAATAATATAGAAAAACAAATAACCGAATATCCACATAGTAATTTTCATTATTTTGCTTAAATCAGCCACTAATGAATATGAAGAAACAGCATAATATATTATAAACATTATCCAAAGTAAGGAAATAACCATATTCAGTCTACTTTTATCTGTTTTTCTAATAATATTTAAATTTTGAATAATGTAAATTGACATCGCAATTAGCATTATACCCTGATTAATATAAGGCAGTATTCTTTCAGCATTTTCATAACTAGGATACAAAATGTCGAGGACAGGTATCATCAACAAATGAAATAAAACCCATATCAGAATAAACTTGCTATTCATTATTATCAGATAGTGTGCGATTTATTATTATGCCGTTTTCTTGGAAGAGAAAAATCAGATCATCCATCACGCTCAAACTTTTATTTATAATAGGAGGTAAAAAGTATGATTCAACAATTACCAGGTGATTGAATATTTTTTTCAAGTTTAACAATGCTGATGAAGTGAACCCAATAATTCTTTTAGGCAGCATTTTCTCATTTGTTAGCGCTAGTTCGACAGGAACATTGAATTGTTTGATTGTACATAATTTATTAATCCTGTTCAGATTATTTTCATTTTCTCTTCGGTGAGGAATATAAAAAACAGTATTACTGTTGTAATTATCTGTAATTTTTCTCAAATAATTTAAATAACTATTAATGTCTATAATTCCGACTTCAACAACCGGTTGACCAATGATATATACATTATCTGATATCTCAAATTTCTGATCACTTTTTAAAAAATCAAATTTATTTAAAAGCAATGTGTCATTCACTGGTACCTTTATATTATAAATACTAAAAAAAGTAATGTTAGGGTGCACAATGTTTCTGATTCCAAACAACTTCCTTATAATTGGTTTATTTTTATCGTGAAACCAAAAATGATTTATATTGGTTTGTATTTCACGTTTCCGATATTTAGCAATTTTTAATGTACCAAGCCCATCATCAACTACTATTACTTCTTTTGTTTTAAAATTCTGCAAAACATAATTTGTCAATAGACCTGTATAATTTCCAATTATCAGTGAACATATTTTTTTATTTTTAAGATAAATCTTTATCATGAGCTTATAGTATAACAACCTGATAATATTAAATAATTTTTTCTCAAACAAGTTTGAAAATAATCTCGACCTGAATTTAACAGGATAAATAATATCATTCCATTCATCTTGTTGCAACAATAGCTCAAATTCATGAATGGATTTACAGAAAGGATTGGTAATAAAAATATTATTAACAGAATTGCTTAGTTGTGGCAGACAATTCTTAGCCTCCAATGCATTTAGCAACTGAAATGAAGTTCCAATAATGTACAGGTTTATTTCATTCATGTTTTATAGGCTTTGTTATTAAAACAAAGTAACAGATGTATAACCCTCCTACAAAGTATATTATATCGGCTATTACCAGGCTGAATGCAACACCACAGATTGGATTTTTCATTATTTTAATAAAAATGATCATTAATATTAAATTCAATATCAATTTTGAAATATATAAAACAGTAATATGCTTAAAAGCTTTTAAGCTGTTTAGTACATTAAACCCCACTATAGAGCCAGAAAACAATCCAGAAATTAATGTATACTTCATAATGTCAATACTTTCTATATATGCCGGGAAATAGCTTTGAATTATCCATTTTATTGAAAATATGCCTAATACTATAAATGGTAAAAAAATCAGAAATAAATAAACCGTAGATTTCCATGTCCATCCCCATAATTTCCGGTAATCGCCTGTTTTTCCTAATTCATAACTCATTTGAGGGTACAGATAAGTACCAAGGGCTTTAGGCAACATTCTCATTACAGCTAGAATAGCTAGCGAAGGAGAATACAATCCAACAGCACCCATTCCAACGAATTTTAAAAGCACAACCCTGTCCATTGTTGTTGTGATTCCATGCAGGTATCCGAGAGAAAATAACGGCAAACCTGTTTTAAGCAATTTTTTGAAATGTAATGTATTCCAATTGGGATTTATTTTAAAGGGCCTGAAATAATGCATTATTATTATAGTAGTAAAGCCCAGGATCAGGTAACGTACTATCATTCCATTATAATTCCAATAATATACAAGAGGCAAAGAAATTAATGTAAATACTGTCTGAATAAAATAATTGGTCGCAAGTGAATTAAAGCTATTATTTGTGCGATATGTTACTGTTAAAAGATTTTGATACAAAAACATTATAAGTATAAGACATACTACACAGAATGTTATAATAAAGTTATTGATGCCACTAGTAAAATAAAAATAAATTCCACATATTACCGAAACAAAAAGTGTAACATATATACAAATACGGTTAAAATACAATGCAGTAGAAACGAGTTCAATTGCATTATTCTTGTTTCCTTTTCCCAAACTATAGGGCAGCTCACGATTAAGTCCATTAGTAATACCAAGTTGTATAAAAATACCATATGTCTGGATCAGGTTAATTGTATTCCATAAACCCATCTCCTCTGGTTGTACCCACCTTAAAATCACAATGCCCGTAATCATCTGGGCAACAGACATCGTTAATGTAGCTGCTGAGAAATAAACAGCAATCTTATTTGTTTTCAAGATATTATAATAACATTTATGGATTTTTTTCAAACAAAGCTAACATTTCAATGTAAGAACATATTCAATCCGGTTAGTTTTATTCGATATTTTTTAACTATTCTACCCAATTGCATACCATCTATTTACTTCAGATTTGCTTTCTTTTGGAATATCGTTTGTATCTAATCGTGGCAACTCAAATCTGTTATTTTTAGATATATCAGCTATTTCAACATTTGTAGCTAATCCTAATTTGCAATTATATTCTTTTAAAATATTAATTAATGATTTATTATATGCACCATAAGGATATGACATTGTCCAATTATTCATATTAACACCCATTTCTTTTAGAAAATTATTTCCTTTTATAATTTCTTCTCGTTGTTTTTCTTCTGTCAATGAATTTAACCAATAATGGTCAAAGCCATGATTACCTATGTGCATACCATTTTGTATCATGCACATTATTTGTTCTTTATTCATATATAATTCTCTGCTAAAAGCCTCTTCATCAATGCCAACAAATTCTTCGAAAAGTTTATCGATAATTTTTTTTCTTAGACTCTCTGGTAATTCTTTTTGAAGTAATCTTTTAAAAAAGATGATTTCTTTTGAGTCCATCCGGTTTGCTATAGCAAGCTTTTCAAAATAAAATTCATTAATTTTTAGTTGATACTCCTTTCTGTATTTATTTAATTCATTAAAAGTTTTTTTAATTAAAGTTGCTATATCAGAAACAGAAGCAATTATAAAATGAATTTTATTAACATCTAACACTAAATGATTTAAAATTGTTTTAGCCGGCACATAAAATGATCCTTGAATTTTCCTATTATATAAAATAGGAAAAACAGTATTAAAATGATCTATATATGCGTCATCAAATGTTAATAAAGCAGATTTTAATGGTAGTTTTGCTTTACTTTCAATGGAATATATTAACTGTTCTATTGTTATAACATTATAATATTTTTGAAGATAATTTAATTGTTCAATAAATAAAGATAAGTCTAAACCTTTAATACTAGGGTACCTAGAATTTTTCAAATCCCTCACATAATGATACATTATAATAGTAACTTTATAATTACCCATATTAATTACTTGTAATTCAAATTTATCTGAGATATTTTTGCTAACCTATCCCTATCTGAATCCATTCTTGTAAAATATACATTCTCTTTAGAAAGTTTTTCGATTTCTATATAATAAAATTTACTCTGAATTCCAATATATTCTCTATTGGGACGATTTTCAATAGGTGCTGTAACTTGTGGAAGAATGCAACATTCTTCATTTTCTAGTTTTAAAAATTTAGAAGAAATTAATTCCTTTTCATAAAGAGACCCATACATTGAAAAATCAATATAGAGATGTTTTTTTAATACTGAAATATGCAATGTCTTTTCAAGTAATATATTTATAACTTCCTTCTTACCATATAAATCAATAATTCTATTTACTTTATAGTTTAAAGGATTTAAAATTTCTTCACGCAATGCAATATATGCATATACTTCTCTATTTTTTACAAAACCATAAATTTCATATTTTATAAAAGGATTTTCTAAAAACCTCCAAATTAAAAAATCTACTGTTCTATGAGTTGTTGTAATTTCAGTTAACTCTTCATCTATATTTAGTTTAAAATTTCTAATATTTTCCTTTGTTAATTCAACTATTTTATCAAATTTCTGATGGTGAGTTTCTGAGGGTTGAATTTGTTTTAACTCTGTTATTTTATCTCTATCTTGTTTAATATATTCTATAACATCTAATGTCTTTTCAACATCTAAAATCAATATATATCTGGAAAACCTATCAAAATTAAATATATTATAATTCAATTTTTTATAAAAGTTTGCTGTTTCTTTGGTAAAACCAATTACTCCATTAATTCCATTATTTTCAAGCAAATAATCTACCATTTTAGAATTAATACCTTTGCCTCTCCATTCGGGCAAAGTATAAGCACTAACTCCCCAGATTATAGAATGAATTTCGTTATTTAGTTTCAGATTATAATAAAGTCCACCGTAATGTGACACAATTTCTCCTTCGTGATTAAGTCCAATTAAACATTTACTCATTGGATCCATACCATTAATTCTTGAATCAAAGTAATGCATTAAAAACACGTCATTTTGAAAAATTGTCTGAGCACCATAAGCAGTGATGAAAAACTTTTTCAATTCTTCAATATCTGAGATTATTACTGTTCTTATAGTAATTTCGTTGTTGTTAATCATAATAGAATTTAGTGAGTTTATTTATTACTAATAATTACTTTTTTAGTATCTCTGCAAATTTAAAATCCATTTCAGAATCAATATCAAGCGAACTCAACTCGTCCATAACATATTTCTTAATTTTTTGAAATTTGCTTATTTGCAATTTTTTAAGCGACTCAACATTAATAACATATATTGCTCCATTATATTCCCAAACTTTAGGACAATCCTGTCGTCGGGTATATTCACTTTCTTTTGATTTTTTCAAAAAACCTTTATAATCCTCCTCAAAAAGATTGAAATAAGGGTTAGATTTTGTTTCTTTTACAGAGACTACCATATCAATTTCAGGAGTATAAAGTTTTATTGCTTCTTTAATATGTTCTGCTGTTCTAAACGGAGAAGTAGGTTGCAGTAGAATTATTGTATCGGGGAAATATTCCAAATTCTCATAATAATTAAGAGCATGTAATAAAACCTCATAAGTGCCTGCTGTATCTGTTGCAAGTTCAGCAGGTCTTAAAAATGGAACTTTTAATCCTGTTTGTTCTACTATGTTTTTTATTTCAATATCATCGGTAGAAACATAAATAAACTGATCTTCAAATACTGCTTTGGCAGCTTCAATGGTATAATTAATAAGGGGTTTGCCTCCAAGAATTTTTATATTTTTCTTAGGTACACCTTTTGAGCCTCCTCTTGCCGGGATTATTACAAGTGGTTTCATTCAAATTTAATTTGTTGGATATCTTTTTGTTTTTTTTTATTAGTACTGAAGATTTGGGAAGAAGAAAGTTTAAAGAAAAAGGTTGAGGTTGAGGTTGAGGTTGAGGTTGAGGTTGAGGAGTCAATAGTCATTGGCGAAATAATTGTCCTTGATGGTCAGACGATTGTTGATTACTTCTACCTTTATGCCTTATACCTTTTTAACTGTTCATTGTTCTTTGTTCGTTTAAAAAGGTTATAAAGTTAATATGTTAATGGTTCTTTAGTTCATTGAGAATTAATTCTGGGTTTAATTCAATTTTAGAAAAAGCGAACCATTTCTTACCCAAGTCTTTTAATGAAGCACCTATATGATAAATTATTTTTTCGTCGACTATTAAAAATCTATCGTGCGATTTATTAAATACTTTTACCTCGATTGATTCATATTGAGCATTGTGTTTATTAATATCTAATTCCAGTTGTTTAGAAATAGCTTTGGTAAATATTGTAGTCTTTACGCCTGTTTTTCGTTTTGTTAATAATGTCAATACTGTTTCATCAATATAATTATCAATTAAAATTATTGATGATTTAGCCTCTTTTATAAAGGAAGATACTTTATCATAGGCATCAAAAATTTGTCCATCGAAGAAAATACCTTCATGGGGTGGCAAACTTGTTTTGATATGAACATCAAATTCTGATGATTTTTGCTCTAATGAATAAACTTTGTTTTCGAGTTTTTCAATTCTTTGATTTATAGCGTATCCTTTTAACAAATATTCTTTTAAAACTTTATTTGCCCAAATACGAAACTGAGTACCACGTAATGAATTCACTCTATATCCTACTGAAATAATTGCATCTAAATTATAAAGTAATAATTTTCGTTTTACTTCACGTTTACCTTCATTTTTAACTACCGAGTATTCCTCGGAAGTTGCTATCTCATCTAATTCCTGTTCTTTATATATGTTTTTCAGGTGCAAAGCAATATTATCGGTAGAGCAATCAAATAATTCAGACATTTGTTTTTGTGAAAGCCAAATAGTCTCATTTTCAACTCTTACTTCAATTTGAAAAGCATGGCTATTAGAAGTTTGATACAATATTATTTCACCCTGGTTGTTGTTTGAATTTTCTTTCATATTTTTACCTTTGGTGGTATTATTTTCGATAAAAAAAGCTTTTATTGTTAATCAAATTTAATTTGTTGAATATCTTTTTGAGCTTTTTCGTATTCATCGTGCGAACCAATATCTAACCAATAGCCTGCTAATGGATAGGAAATTACTTTTTTGCCAACTTTAATGAGTTGTTCCATTAAATCGGTGGTATTGTAAAAGGTGTTTTCTGGTATATGTTTTATTACATCTCGCTTCATTAAATAAATGCCACCGTTTGAATAATACGTATAAGTTGGCTTTTCTTTAAAATCAATTATATGCCCATTGTTAGTTTCCAAAACTGCATAAGGAACATTTACCTGATAAGGTATAGTAACAACAGCAAAATCGGCTTCCTGTTTTATAAAATCAAGAAAAAAATGTTCATAATCTAAATTAGTAAGTAAATCAGAATTTGTAACAAGCACATATTCGTGTTCAAAATCATTTATTTTTGAAACAGAGCCAATTGTACCTAATGGTTTATTTTCCAAGACATATTTAATAGAAATGTTTTTATCTTTTCCATTTCCAAAATATTTTTCAATTTGTTTTCCGAGATAATTAACAGTTATCCAAAAATCATCAATCCCATATAAAGCCAAGCGATTCAAATGATGTTCAAGTATTGGTTTATCACCAACTTTGAGCAATGGTTTTGGAGTAGAATCAGTTAATGGTTTAAGTCGTTCGCCTCTGCCTCCAGCCATAATAACAGCATCAACCGGCAAGTACGATTTTATTTCACGAAAATTAATAACATTAACTACATGATTTGCTTTATCGAGAATTGGAATTATTCTAAAATTGTTTTCGCGATATTCAATTACTTTTGAAAGGTCATGCTCTCCTTTTCGGAGAAAACGTGGTTTGGGCTGTATTATGTCGTTTACTTTATTATCAATACTAAATCCTTTTAATAAACCACGGCGAACATCTCCATCAGTAAGCGAACCAACTAATTTATTTTCATTGTCAACAATAAAAAGGATTGCATCTTTAGCAAGAATATCCAATTGGGTTAATGCTTCTTTAACAGTGCTGCCTTTTTTTAATAAATGTTTAGTGAACGATATCATGTAATTTGTTTTTAATTAATATTTAACAAATCAAAAATAGATGTAAATTAATAATTTGTTTAAGAAATTAGTTAAAGTTTTGTTTATTTTCTAATCCGATAGTTATCGTATTAGTTTTCGATAAAATAAAAAACAAAGGGCAGGTTTTGGTGCGGTAGTGTCCTTTAGGATTAAGGTGCGGGGTGGCAAAGTGCAAAAAAACAAAGGGTAAGTTGTGATGGGTGGGGAGTTGGGTGTTACCCACCCCTGCCCCTCCGTTGGAGGGGATAGTGGTGGGGCAAGTGTATAGAGTTGTGGGGGTATAATATTAGTAATAATGTGTAATAAATAATAAAAGGCAAGTTGTGATGGGTGGGGAGTGGGGAGTTATCCACCCCTGCCCCTCCGTGGGAGGGGAATGTACTGGGATGTAATTCTGTATAATTAATATAATAAAATGTAAATTACATAACAAATGTTGATAACTTGCAGTATGTTATTACTTCTTGTTCCCCTGCTTGGAGGGGTTGCTGTTTTAGTTCCCCTCCTTGGAGGGGTTAGGGGTGGGTTCCTCACGCCCCATTAACCCATTTTTACTCACCTCCGTTTTTATCCAATTCTCAATTACCAGTAACACATTACCCATATCTTTTTTTACTTCTAAATCATCAAAACGCAAAAAACTCACACCTTCGTTTTCTAATTCCTGCTGTCTTATTTTATCTTGTTCGTATTTATTGTTATGGCTACTACCATCAACTTCAATTGCAAGCATTAAATCCTTACAATAAAAGTCAACTATATAATTTAATATAGGGCGTTGCCGGTCAAAATCCATATTAAGTATTTTCTTTTGTTTTAGCTCGTTCCATAGTAGGACTTCAGATAAAGTCATGTTATTTCTAAGTTTTTTAGCTAAATCTTTAAGTATTGGGTTATATGGAAGTATTTTACGTTTAATAAAAATATGTGTAATAAATAATAAAAGGCAAGTTGTGATGGGTGGGGAGTGGGGAGTTACCCACCCCTGCCCCTCCGTTGGAGGGGATAGCGGTGGGGCAAGTGCTTAGAGTTGTTGGGGTATGATATGAGTAATAAATTTAAAGTTTTTTTAAGATGTGAATAATTTTATCTGCTGCATTGCCATCGCCATAAATATTTACATTTTGTTGTGATGGTAATTGTTCAATATCATTTACTGTTTTAAGTATTATTTCTTTGGAAACATGTAATGAATAAATATTTGGTGTTAATATTCTTCCTTTTTGCCTGTCGCCAATATTGATAACATATTTAGGAAAAAATGCAGCTTCAACAAAGCCACTTGAAGTGTTTCCAAGCAAAAAGCTACAGTATTTCATACAAGACAAATATCCTTTCATTCCAAAAGATTCTACCAAAATAACATGTTTTTTGTTTAAAGCAAAACGCTCTATTTTTTCTCTAATCATTAATCCCATAGTATCTGAATTGGGCATTGTTATAACAATTTGATATTTTTCGATTAATTCATTAATGGTTACAAGTAATTCGGAAATATAACTCTCGTTTTTTTCTAGAGCAACAGTCTCTGGATGAAAAGTAGTAAGTATTGTGGGTTGATTTAAATCGATGTTAAATTGCTTTTTAAATTCATCAATAGAATATAATTCAACGTTTTTTAAATTATCTATGCTTAGTGCTCCAACATTAAAAACCTTTTCCGGATTCTGATTTATTTTTATTGCTCTCTTTTTATATTCTTCGGTTGAAACAAATAAATACTCAGACATTAATGAAATGCTATGCCTGTATGAATTATCAATTGCACCTAGTGTAGTTTCCCCTGCATGAAGGTGAGCAAATTTTACATTGTACGGTGAACCTGCTGTAACAGCCGCAAACATTTCATATCTATCACCCAAAGCAAAAACCAAATCGAATTTTTCTTTACTCCAGAATTTAGCAAACGCTTTTATGGTTTTACCGATACTAGTTGCAATATTCAAAGGAGTATCATTAGATGGTGTTGTGACAATTTGATGTTTAACCGGGAAATTATTGCTAATTATTTCATTAATTGTTTTGCCATGCAAGTCCGATAAATGTGTGCCAAATGCAATAATTTCTGTTTGAAAAAAAATATCTTCAAATATTTTTTTTAGTAATGGCAAATAAATACCAAAATCAGCACGAGAACTAGTAAGAACTCCTATTTTCATATAGCAATACGGTTTGTTTAGATTGCTTCATCCCGTTTTGGTGGGATTCGCAATGATGGTATTTGTTGTTATTGTTGCTATTACATAAACATTATAAAGAAATTAAATCATCAGGTTGAAAATCAGTTTGAGCTTTTTGTCCAATAACATTATGCCACAACATTGGTGAGATTCCTGTTCCAGGTCTTTTTACTGTTAAATTATTTTCAGAAAATATTTCACCTTTTTTAATATTTGTTTTTGCCACTATACTTTTTCGGGCAATGGGTATATTCTTTTTTTCAGAATTTGAAGGTTCTTTGTTGCCATTTCCACTCATTGCTTTTTCAATATTTCTGATGGCGGAAACCATTGCTTTTAATTCAGGTGGTTCCAAACTGGCTTTATGGTCGGGACCTTCCATATTTCTGTCAAGAGTAAAATGTTTTTCAATAACACAAGCTCCTAATGCTACTGCTGCTATTGGAACTTCAATTCCATTTGTATGGTCGGAATAACCAACTTTTACGTCAAATGTTCTTCCTATTGTTTGCATGGCTAAAAGATTTACATCTTCGAATGGAGTTGGGTATTCGGTATTGGCATGTAAAACGGTTATGTTTTTTTTTGGAGTGCCAGCATCAATTAATATTTTTAATGCTGCACTAACTTCTTCTATATTTGCCATTCCAGTTGAAAGAATGACACTTTTGTTAAGTTTACCTATTTTTTTCAGATAGGGTAAATTTGTAATTTCGCCAGAAGGGATTTTAAAAGTCTGCATTCCAATTTTATTAAGAAAATCAATGCTTTTAAAATCAAAAGGCGTGGAGATAAAAACGATTCCTTTTTTGTTACAGTATGTGTTAATTAATTCGAAATCGGCAAATGAAAACTCAAGTTTTTTAACCATTTCAAATTGTGAGACAACATTTCCAGTATTCTCTATTTGATAATCAGCTTTTGGTGCATTTATGGAAATATTTTCTTCAGTAATAAATGTCTGAAATTTTATAGCATCAGCACCAGCCATAATTGCAACATCAATCATTTTTTTTGCAATATTAATATCACCGTTATGATTTACTCCTGCTTCGGCAATTATAAAAGTTTCACTCATTTTATTAATTTTTTTGCTGGTATTCCAAAAACAGTAGAGTTATCATCAATATCATTTACAACAACAGCCCCAGCTGCAATTAAACAGTTTTTCCCTATAGTAACACCTGAAATTACTTTTGATCCTAGTGCACATAGTGTTCCTTCACCTACAATAGTATTTGCACCTATTGTCGCTCCAGCAGAAATTAAAGAATTATTTTTAATTACAGATTCATGATCTATTGTTGCACTTGTTGCAATAATAACATTGTTTCCAATTTTAACTTCTGGATTTATTACAACTCCTGGAAAAATAGTTACACCATTTCCTATAATAACAGACTTTGATATTATTGTTTTTGGATGGATTGCATTTATAATGTTAAATCCTAAATTTGCAAAATTATTATACAATTTTGTTCTAAGTTTATTGTCCTTAAAACCACCTATACCCATTGCAATATTATTCACACCTTGTTTTAAATACTCCAATAAAATACTATCATCTCCTAAAATTGGATAACCACAAAATTCCTTTAAATTACAATTTAGTGATGTTACACCAATAATATCATATTTCTGCATTTCATGTATTATGTCAATAACAACTTTAGCATGGCCGCCATCGCCTATAACTATAACTTTCTTTTTCATAATCTTATACTGATAGGAATATTTACTTATGTATTTTCAATTTTTTTTGCCACAAGAAAGTTTTTTACAAATTTAAGCATTATTTTGTTGAGGGCAATATTGAGGTTAAGGTTGAGGTTGAGGTTGAGAGTTAAGGTTGAGGCTAAGGTTGAGAGATCCTTACACTACTAGGAATATTGACTAATGTGTTTTCGATTTTTTCTGCCACAGGAAAATGTTGTGTTGTTTGGTACATAGGCAGTTTATTCATAAGTACCCATGCAGGGCGAGCCATAACATTGTTGGAATTGGAAAATTCAAGAAATACGTTGCGGGTTTTGCGGTCGGGCATAAAAATGCAATTCAACCAATAGTTAGTTGTATTTCCCTGCTTTTCTTTAAAAAAGGGAATGCCTGCTTTTTTAAAAAACTCCTTATAAATCATTGCCAATTTTCTTTTATTTTCAAGAAACAAATACAAGTTTTCCATTTGAGCAACACCTACAGCTGCATTTACATTGGGCATACGGAAATTAAACCCCGCATCGGTATGAAAAAATTCGTAAGGGTGTGGTTTTTTAGCTGTGGTTGTCAAATATTTTGCACGAGCAGCAAAAGTTTCATCATCAGTAATTATCATACCACCACCACCGGTAGTTACAATTTTATTTCCATTAAAACTAAGAATTGCTGCTTTACCAAAAGTTCCGGTATGCTTTGTCCCCACAAAGGAACCAAGAGATTCGGCAGCATCTTCAATAACTGTTATTTTCCATTTGTCACAAATTTCAATAATCTTTTCTATTTGGCATGGGTGACCGAACACATGAACCGGGACACACGCTGCAATTCGCTTTTGTGAGGTTTTATTAAAACAACTATTTTCACGTACCTCGCAATTATTATTTAAAAATTCTTCCAATTTAAATGGATCTAAACCAAGGGTTTGTTCTTCACAATCGACAAATACGGGCGTTCCACCAGCATGTACAATAGCATTAGCGGTTGCCGCAAAAGTTAATGGTGATGTAATTACTTCTTCACTTTGTTTAAGGCCGGCAACAATAAGTGAAACTTGTAATGCAGTTGTTCCATTTACAGTTGCAACGACATACTTGGCTCCAGTATATTTTGAAATTTGTTCTTCAAAACGAGTTACAAATTCACCTACATACGACACAAAAGTGGAGTCGATACATTGGGCAAGGTATTTTTTTTCGTTTCCAGAGAAAACAGGAGCATGAAGAGGGATGAACTCTTTGGGCTCTTTAAAAGTTTCTCTAATGAAATTGATTATTTGTTGAAAATCTGGCATATTATAAAAAATTTAAGGTTGAGGTTGAGGACTTGCTTTCTTCGCTTAGTCTTGACCTAAACCTTTGTTTTATTTTTTTACACGTTGTAGATTTCTGCTTTATATTTATTTAAGTTCTCAGGTTTAATAAACCAATCAATTGTTTCTTTTAATCCTTCATCTAAAGAATATCTAGGTTTGTAACCCGTAAGTTCAATTAGTTTTTTAGTGTTTCCAAATAACCTGAACACTTCCGATTTTTCTGGTCGTATACGTTTTTTGTCAATTTCCCATTTTATTTTAGTATTCATAATTCCTGAAATACGATGGGCAACATCGGCAATTGTACGTTCAGAATTAGTTGCAATATTAATTTCTTGTCCAATTGTTTTTTCAGTATTTGCAATAGAGATAAATCCGCTACATGTATCTTTTACAAAGTTGAAATCTCTGGTCGGTGTTGTATCTCCCAGTTTTATTGTTTTAAAACCATTTGCAATTTGTGTTATAATTGTTGGGATTACTGCTCGTGCGCTTTGCCTGGGTCCATACGTATTAAATGGTCGAACAATAGTTACAGGTAAGTTAAAAGCATTATAAAAACTCAATGCCATAGCATCGGCACCTATTTTTGATGCACTATAAGGAGATTGTGGTTGCTTTGGATGTTTTTCATCAATAGGCACATATTGAGCAGTTCCATAAACTTCAGAAGTTGAAGTGTTAATAACTCGAATATTTCCATTTTCTTTTGCAGCCTGACAGATATTTAAAGTTCCTTTAATATTAGTATCAACATAAGAATCCGGTGCTACATATGAATATGGAATTGCAATAAGAGCTGCCAGATGAAATACAATATCAACATCTTTAACTAATATTTTACAAAAATGAGGGTCACGAATATCTCCGGTAATTACTTCAAGATTTTTATTTTTTGGAATATCCTCAAGCCATCCCCAATTATTAAACGAATTATATAAAGCAAGTGCTTTTACTTTTACACCTTGTGCTAACAAAGTTTCAGTAAGATGTGAGCCTATAAATCCATCGGCACCTGTAACTAAAGCAGTTTTAAATGAAAGAGACATCTATTTATTATTATTTCGTATTTATTACATTTTTCCAATCATCAGTTTCCAAAAGAACTTCATTAAAATAATTTGTCTGCCAACACGTGCAGGTTGTTTTGCCAGCCGATAAAACCATTCTAAACCAAATTTAACAAAAAAGACAGGTGCTCGTTTAACTTTCCCTGTATAAACATCAAAACTACCACCTAAACCTTGATAAATTGCTTCATGAGAAGCAAATAAATCCTGCATTAAATATTCTTGTTTTGGAGAACCCATAGCAACAAAAACGATTTCAGGTTTTAAATACTTTAAATCGGCCTTTAGTTTATCTAAGTCGCCATCTTTAAAAAAACCGTTTCTATACCCTTTAATGTTTATTTCCGGAAAATCTACCTTCAACTTTTTAACTGTTGTCTCAATAACTTCAGTTGTGCTACCTATTAAATAAAAACTATGAGAATGATTTAAAGTTTTCACAATTTCAAACCATAATTCTACGCCTGGAATTTTTATTGCTCCTTTAAATCCTTTTTTCTTTAAAGCCCAAACGGCACCAACTCCATCAGAATAACCTGTATTTGCATTTATCAATGTCTTTAGCTTTTCATCGCTTCGCATTATTTTTTCTGCATTTACTGCAACAAGTATAGTGTTATGAGATTGAATATATGAAACGACATCTTTCTTACTTGTAAAGGTGTAAGTTCGGAGGCCGTTGAGAAAATGATTGTTCATTTTGATAAGTCAATAAAGTCTGAAAGTCAATTTTGAGTTGTGTGTCCCTTCGAGTTTGCTTCGCACCTCGGGTGACAGGGGAGTGTGGGGAGTTGAGTTTATTTTATAACTTCCCAGTGTCCACCTTTGTCAGGGCCAATGCGTTTAATAAGTTTTTTTTCTTTTAATATTGCCAACCATTTCTCAATAGCTCTTGTTGACATATTCAACTGTATAGCCATTTCGGCAATAGTAATCTCATATTGCTCTTTAATTAAAGAAATTATTTTCTCCGAACTTTTCTCCGAACTTTTCTCCGAACTTTTCTCCGAACTTTTCTCTACAGTTTCTCCCACAGTTTTCTCTGATTTATCTATGGCTTTATCAAGAATATTATTACTTTCATTAACTTTTATTCTAATAAAATCGGTTGAATCTTTAATTTCAAAAGAAATATTTTTGTATTTGGAAAACCAATTTCTAAGTCGTTTAAAACCGGTTCCGTATTTTTCAATATCGCCTGTAAGATAAAAAACTTCGATAAGTAATTTAATTCTGAATTATTTTCCAATATCCGCCTTTTGCTTTTCCCTGTCGTATTATCACGCCTTTTGCTTTTAGTTTGTTTATGTTGTCCAGTACTTTTCGTTTTGAAATGCCGATATTTTCAGCTATTTGTGACATTGAAATCATTTTGTTTTGCTCTATTAGTTTCAATATTTTTTGTTGATTTTCTGTCAGGCTATCGGGGACCTTATCGGGGACTTTATCGGGGACTTTATCGGTATCGTTATCAAGAATATTCTTAATTTTATTAACTTTTATTCTAATAAAATCAGTTGAATCTTTAATTTCAAAAGAAATATTTTTGTATTTGGAAAACCAATTTCTAAGTCGTTTAAAACCGGTTCCGTATTTTTCAATATCACCTGTAAGGTAAAAAGCTTCTGTAAGTAATTTAATTCTGAATTATTTCCCAGTGTCCGCCTTTGTCAGGTCCAATGCGTTTAATGAGTTTTTTTTCTTTTAATATTGCCAACCATTTCTCAACAGCCCTTGTTGATATATTTAAATGTACCGCCATTTCTACAATAGTAATATCAGATTGCTCTTTAATTAAAGAAATTATTTTCTCCGAACTTTTCTCCGAACTTTTCTCCGAACTTTCTCCCACAGTTTTCTCTGATTTATCTCGCGATTTGTCAAAAACATTAATACTAACATGTGGTTCATTCAACCCCTCATTTTTTAATTTATTAATGCCGGTTAACTCAAAAACAATTTTCACCACTCCATGTTCTTCATAAAAATTGGGTTCTGGAATATTGGCAGTTTTACATTCGTTAATAATATTAATTGTGCTTAAATGGCATAGTATCCTCCTGTCTTTTTACTGCCACGACGCTCAATTATACTTAATTTAAGCAAAACTCTAATATGTTTATCAACTGTGCTAAACGGGATATTAAGTTTTTTTGAAATCAAACTGGCATTAATACCGGGTTTTAGTATTATTTCTTTAAAAACTTTCTGTTGTCCTTTATTTAATTCGCCATTTAATTCGCCATTTAATCCGCCATTTTGAAATTTATTTACGCCGGTTAACTCAAAAACAATTTTCACCACTCCATGTTCTTCATAAAAATTAGGTTCAGGAATATTGGCAGTCTTACATTCATTAATAATATTAAGCGCACTTAAATGGCATAGTACCCCCCCGTTTTACTATTTCCTTTAAATTCAATTTTGTCACTTTCTTTTAATTTTTTAAGCCATCGTTCAATTGTTTTATTAGACTTGTTTATTTTTTTTGCTAAAAAAGGAACTCTTTGACCAGAGTGTTTTTTAATTATAATTAGTAGCTCATTTACTCCCTCATTTACTCCCTCATTTACTCCCTCATTTACTCCCTCATTTACTCCCTCATTTTGAAATTTATTAATGCCGGTTAACTCAAAAACAATTTTCACCACTCCATGTTCTTCATAAAAATTAGGTTCAGGAATATTGGCAGTTTTACACTCATTAATAATATTAATTGTGCCTCTTCCCCAGCTTTCGATAAAACTTAAAGTATCTCCCAATGTCCGCTTTTTTCTGTTCCAATTCTTTTAAGTTTACCATTTGCTTTTAAGTCTTTAATTTCTCTTAAAATGGTACTTCTAGATACAATTAATTTTTTAGCTAATTGGCTTAACGTAATTCTTGAATCTTTTTTTATTAGATTCATTATTATTTGACCACGATCGGTGTCATTATCGGTGTCATTATCGGTGTCATTATCGGTGTCATTATCGGTGTCATTATCGGTAACATTTTCAGTAACATTTTTATTGTCTTCTAATTTTTCTTTATATAAAGTTACCATAAAGCCGTTAAATACTTCTTCAAATTTTGGTTCTTTTATTCGATAGTCGTTACAAATTTTTTGTATTCGCATAATTCCCGAACCATAACGTTCAATTAAGCCAATTTCTTTAAATGCCTTTGCAATTAAATTATTTCTGGTTTTAGAACTATATTTACCCGATAATAAATTTTTTATTGTTAGCCCTCCAAATAAATTTCCGGGATTATAAAATTCAATTCTATCGTCAAATATTTTTATAATACTGCCACTACTGTCTCTATAGTCGCGGTGTACAATCATATTTACAACAATTTCTCTAATGGCATCAAGGGGGTAGTCAAAACGTTCTGTACGTTGCGGTTCGCCTGTAATAATAAATTCAACCATTAAATGCTTTTTAATAAAAGCAATAATTTCATCAGTTTCGCTAAACAAATCGGTATTTAATGAAATGCTATCAATAATTTTAGTTTCGCTTTTAAAACGCCCAACCTGCACGTCGCTTATTAAGCAATAACCTTTAACAAACAACAAATAAGCACCAAAAGATAGCTGATTATTTCTGATAAACTCTAATTTGGATAGAAATACTAATCCTTTAAAATCAGTTTTGTTTTGTGTACGTTGTTCTATTTTTTTAATAAAACCATTAACCTTTTCAATAGAAATATCTTTAACACTATGGTTTGGATCGGGATAAAAATCCCAGCTTGTATTAATTGTTCTTAAATGCTCGTTTGTAATTTCATTAATACTCATTAAATGGTTTGAATTAGCAACTCGTTTAAAAAATTTATTTTTAAATGCAACTGGTTTTATTGGATATTCAATAACATCAAAAACAATAATATTTTTTTTATTTATCTCAACAGTAATCACTTCTGGAATAACTTGTGGTTCGGTATTCTGTTTTATCTGATTGAGCCAGTTTTGAATGCTTTCGTCCGAAACATTTATTCCGGCAATTTTTTTATTATCACTTACGCCAACAATAACTTTTCCACCTTTTGTATTTGAAAATGCAACAATACTTTCAATAACTTCTTTACCAAATGAAGTTTTAAATTCAACGCACTCGTTTTCGCCATTATTAATAATATGTATAATATCATTTTTATACATTGATAGTTTTATTAGAAAATTAAAATTTTAATTTACCTATAAAATCATTATATTCTCTAAAATAATCATTCTCATTATATTTTTCAGAAGCAAACACTAAACAAATTGAACCAGATGAGAAATTTATTGTATTTTTTATTTTTGTTGAATAATTGTATAATACCCTCCTGTTTTTTTACTTCCACGGCGTTCAATTAAATTTAATTTAAGCAAAACTCTAATATGCTTATCAATTGTGCTAAACTGGATATTAAGTTTTTTTGAAATCATGCTGGCATTCATACCTTGTTTTAGTATTATTTCTTTAAAAATTTTTTGTTGCCCTTTATTTAACTCGCCATTTTGAAATTTATTAATGCCGGTTAACTCAAAAACAATTTTAACTACTCCATGTTCTTCATAGAAATTTGGTTCAGGAATATTAGCAGTTTTACATTCATTAATAATATTAAGCGCACTTAAATGGCATAGTATCTTCCTGTTTTTTTACTGCCACGATGTTCTATTAATTGATTATCAATAAATATTTTCACATATTTATTTAAAGTAAAAATAGAAACACCTGTTTTTTCTGCAATAATCATCAACTGAATACCGGGATTTTTGTTAATAATACTCAAAACATTTTTTTGCTTTTCATTTAATCTGCCATTTAATCTGCCATTTAATTCGCCATTTTGAAATTTATTAATACCGGTTAACTCAAAAACAATTTTAACCACTCCATGTTCTTCATAGAAATTTGGTTCAGGAATATTACCAGTTTTACATTCATTAATAATATTAATTGTACCTCTTTCCCAGCTTTCGATAAAACCTGCTTTATAAAAGATATCGGCCAACAATTTATTTCGTGGTTTTGATAGTTTTTTCTGCAATGTGGGTTAACGTTTTGTTTATATTCTAATCCGATTATATCGAATTAGTTTTTGATAAAAAAAACAAATGGCAAGTTTTGGTGCGGTAGTGTCCTTTAGGATTAAGGTGCGGGGTGGCAAAGTGCAAAAAAAATAAAAGGCAAGTTGTGATGGGTGGGGAGTTGGGGGTGAGGAGTTACCCACCCCTGCTCCTCCGTGGGAGGGGAGTGTATTGGGGGTATAATTCTGTATTATTAATATAATAAAATGTGAATAATATTACAAACGTTGTTAATTTGCAATATGTTATTACTTCTTGTTCACATGCTTGTAGGGATTGCTGTTTTAGTTCCCCTCTTGGGATGGGTTAGGGGTGGGTTACTCTCGCCCAACACACCCATTTATTCTCACCTCCGTTTTTATCCAATTCTCAATTACCAGTAACACATTACCCATATCTTTTTTTACTTCTAAATCATCGAAACGCAAAAAACTCACACCTTCGTTTTCTAATTCCTGCTGTCTTATTTTATCTTGCTCGTATTTATTGTTATGGCTGCTACCATCAACTTCAATTGCAAGCATTAAATCCTTACAATAAAAGTCAACTATATAATTTAATATAGGCCGTTGCCGGTCAAAATCCATACCGAGTATTTTCTTTTGTTTTAGTTCGTTCCATAGTAGGACTTCAGATAAAGTCATGTTATTTCTAAGTTTT
>Ga0154308_1160_pt1 | contig 36753 bp, 27 predicted proteins | sample RifGroA2_FD_105602 | JGI IMG/M metagenome (GOLD analysis project Ga0154308, IMG submission 105602) | Bacteroidetes bacterium GWA2_32_17
GAAGTTTTGAAAATCAAGGAGTTTACTAATGTAAATGACTGTTTTCAAAACGAGCATAACGCAGTCAGCGGACTTTATAGACAGACTCTATTTATATCGCTTTTTTTAGCCATGTAGTGTTAGCTTCGATTAATTGCCTAAGGTAAATGCTTGATTTTTTAATCTGGAGTAATAAATTTTCAAATTAAAGACGGTTCTATAAATTACTCACAATATTATTAATTTTGACAAGATTAGTTACCAATTTTATTTTTCAAAATTTTTTCTGAAATTTACAATTTAAATATTTCACAAGAAAATTTTACAAATATTAAATGGAAAAACAAAACGCAATAAAAGTATTCAACAGTAAAAAGATTCGTACAATTTGGAATGAGGATAAAGAAAAATGGTATTTTTCGATTATAGATGTAATAGCCGTATTAACAGAAAGTGTTGATGCAAATGCCTATTGGAGAAAACTTAAGCAAAGACTAAAAGAAGAAGGAAATGAAACCGTGACGAATTGTCACGGTTTGAAAATGATTGCTCCAGATGGTAAAATGCGACTTACCGATGTTGCTGATACAGAGCAATTATTTCGACTTATTCAATCTGTTCCTTCGCCAAAAGCCGAACCATTTAAAATGTGGCTTGCAAAAGTTGGCAGAGAAAGAATTGATGAAATTGAAGACCCTGAAATTGGAATTGACCGTATAATGGATACTTATTTGCGAAAAGGTTATTCAAAAGAATGGGTAAATCAACGACTTAAAAGCATTGAAGTAAGAAAAGATCTAACTGATGAATGGGATAAATGTAGAGTTAAAAAAGGCCAGGAATATGCAATACTTACCGATGAAATTACTAAAGCATGGGCAGGAGTAACAACAAAACAATACAAGAAACTGAAAGATCTGAAAAAAGAAAATCTTCGTGATCACATGACAAATTTGGAATTAGTTCTAAATATGCTTGCCGAAGCCACTACAACTGAAATTTCTAAGAAAAAAGAACCGAAAACTTTTGAAGAAAATAAAGCCATTGCTAAACAAGGAGGCACCATAGCAGGAAATACAAGAAAAGAAATTGAAGCTAAAACCGGAGAAAAAATTGTTACAGGAAAAAATGCCAAAAGACTAAAGAATAATGAAAATAAAGAGTTGAAATAACCATAAAAGTTTTAGAAAATTTGTACTCCCGAAACTTCGAGATTGTGGCAAATTTTATTATAGTTGCATAACATTTTTTATTTTTCAAATTTTTTTCTGACTTTTGAAGTCTTTATAAATAAAATTATTTATGCAGGATATTGAGCCATATAAACCAAAAAATCATATAAGAATTGTAACTGCAGCTTCGTTATTTGATGGACACGATGCTACAATTAATGTTATGCGTAGAATACTTCAGTCGTCGGGAGCCGAAGTAATTCATTTAGGTCATAACATTTCGGTACAGGAGATTGTTGATTGTGCTATTCAGGAAGATGTTCAGGCAGTTGCAATTACTTCGTATCAAGGCGGACATCTTGAATTTTTTAAATATATGCTCGATTTATTTAAGGAAAGAGGCTGTGGACACATTAAAATTTTTGGTGGCGGTGGAGGAGTTATACTTCCCAAAGAAATTAAAGAACTTCAAGAATATGGTATTACCCGATTATATTCGCCCGATGATGGTAGGGCAATGGGTTTGCAGGGAATGATTAATGACATGTTAGAAAAATGCGATTATCCTTGCGGTAAAAAAATAAAAATCAACATTAAAGAAATTCAAAACAATGACCACCATTCAATTGCAAAAGTTATTTCGGCAGTTGAAAATTATCCCGATGAAATAAGAAAAGAAATTTCAGAAATAAACAAACTTGCATCAAAAATCACAATTCCCGTATTAGGAATAACGGGTACAGGTGGCTCAGGCAAATCGTCGCTAATTGATGAATTTGTCAGAAGATTTTTAATTGAGTTTCCAAAAAAACAAATTGCAATAGTTTGTGTTGACCCTTCAAAACGCAAATCGGGTGGCTCGTTATTAGGCGACAGAATAAGAATGAATTCCATAATCAATCCACGAGTTTATATGCGTTCAATGGCAACACGACAATCCAATTTAGCTTTATCAAAATATGTAATAGAAACAATAAACATACTAAAAATTGCAGGATTCGATTTAATAATTATAGAAACATCAGGTATTGGACAATCTGATACAGAAATTATTGACCACAGTAATTTTTCGCTTTATGTTATGACACCCGAATACGGTGCAGCATCGCAATTAGAAAAAATTGACATGCTCGATTTCGCAGATATAATTGCGATAAATAAATTTGATAAACGTGGTGGAATGGATGCACTTAGAGATGTAAAAAAGCAATATCAACGTAACCATAAACTTTTCGAAAAAGATGTTGATTTAATGCCTGTTTATGGAACTATTGCTTCACAATTTAACGACCCTGGAGTTAATCAGCTTTTTAAAGCTATAATAGAAAAATCTAATGAAAAACTCGGTGTGCACTTTAAATTAACAACTCACATAAAAAATGAAATTCCTGAAAAAATTTTCATAATTCCTCCTCAACGAGTAAGATATTTATCGGAGATTACAGACACAATAAGAGGTTATAACCATAATGTAGAAGAACAAGCTGAAATTGCACAAAAACTATACGGGTTAAAACTTTCTATTGAAGTAATCAAGAAAAATAAAAACAATAAACACATTGTTGAAGAATTAGAATCAATTTACAATGATTTGAATGAAGATTTAGAAAAAAACAATCGTAAAATTTTAGAAAACTGGAATGCAAAAATCGAATCTTACAAAAAGGAATATTACATTTTTAAAGTTCGCGATAAAGAAATTAAAATTAAAACTCATACCGAAACCCTTTCGCACACTATAATTCCAAAAATTTCGATGCCAAAATACAAAGCATGGGGCGATATTTTAAAATGGAATTTAAAAGAAAATGTTCCTGGAGAGTTTCCTTATGCAGGAGGAGTTTTTCCATTTAAACGCGAAGGCGAAGACCCAACACGTATGTTTGCAGGCGAGGGCGGACCAGAAAGAACAAACAAAAGATTCCATTATGTATCGCGTGGATTATGTGCAAAAAGGTTATCAACTGCTTTTGATTCTGTAACATTATACGGAAGCGACCCACATAATCGCCCCGATATTTATGGAAAAATAGGAAATTCAGGCGTTTCAATCAGTTGTTTAGATGATGCGAAAAAATTGTATTCCGGATTTAATTTATGCAACTTATCTACTTCTGTGTCAATGACTATAAATGGACCAGCTCCAATTATGGTTGCATATTTTATGAATACTGCCATTGACCAACAATGCGAAATTTATATTAAACAAAATAACCTCACTACTCAGGTTGAAAAAAAGATAAACGAAATATACAAAAAGAAAGGAACAGTCCGCCCACAATATCAAGGAAAATTACCCGAAGGAAATGATGGATTAGGACTTATTTTGCTCGGTGTTACAGGTGACCATGTTTTGCCTAAAGAAGTTTATGAAAAAATTAAAATAGAAACTATTTCTAAAGTCAGAGGTACCGTGCAGGCCGATATTTTAAAAGAAGATCAGGGACAAAACACTTGCATTTTTTCAACTGATTTTTCATTGAAATTAATGGGCGATGTGCAGGAATATTTCATAAATAACAATGTTCGCAATTTTTATTCAGTTTCTATTTCAGGTTATCATATTGCCGAAGCAGGTGCTAACCCTATATCACAATTAGCTTTTACACTTTCAAATGGATTTACTTACGTAGAATATTATTTATCAAGAGGGATGGATATTGATAAATTTGCACCTAACCTTTCATTCTTTTTCTCAAACGGTATTGATATTGAATTTTCGGTAATTGGACGAGTAGCCCGTATTATTTGGGCAAAAGCAATGAAATTAAAATACAAAGGAAATGCACGTTCACAACAATTAAAATATCATATTCAAACTTCTGGTCGTTCATTACATGCACAAGAAATAGATTTTAATGATATACGCACAACCTTACAAGCCCTTTATGCAATTTACGATAACTGTAACTCTTTGCACACAAATGCTTATGACGAAGCCATAACAACACCAACCGAAGAATCTGTTCGCCGTGCTATTGCAATTCAAATGATAATAAATCATGAACTTGGTTTAGCTAAAAATCAAAATCCCACACAAGGTGCATTTATAATTGAAGAGTTAACAGAATTAGTTGAAGAAGCTGTAATGGCAGAATTTGACAGAATTACTGAACGTGGGGGAGTTTTAGGTGCAATGGAAACAACATACCAGCGTAGCAAAATTCAAGAGGAATCGCTTTATTACGAAACTTTAAAACATTCTGGTGAACTTCCTATAATGGGAGTAAACACATTCTTGTCAAGCAAAGGTTCGCCTACGGTTACTCCAGGCGAAGTAATTCGTGCGACTGAAACCGAAAAGAAATACCAAATTTATATGCTTGAACAACTTCATAAAACTAACGAAGATAAAGCCCCAGCATTACTGGAAGAATTAAAACATACTGCAATAAAAAATCAAAACATATTCGAAAAATTAATGGAGGTAGGTAAATATTGCTCTATTGGACAAATTACCAATGCATTGTTTGATGTTGGAGGGGAGTATAGAAGGAATATGTAGCTACATTGTTCAAAAAGTTTATAGTTTCGAGTTTATAGTTTTTGATTCACTATTCACTTTTTGTCATTCTGTCCCGATGCTTCGCATTGGCGTCAAGTTAAGGATTGAATTTATGGGCTAAAGCCCGCATCAAATGTGGCATTCAAACCCCCGACATAAATGTAGGGTTTATTAATTAGACATTATATAAGTTAAGTGTTTAATGTGACTTTAAAATTATTTAACCCACAGCAAATTTCCGTAATAAAATAGACATTCGATTGTTAATTATTTTATCTTTGTTCTATTGATATTCTAACTTATATAATATCTATTATAATTGAATAGAATTATTAGCCCCGACCTTCAGGTCGGGGTATATAGATGCACCACAAAACAGGGGACTTTAGTCCCAATCATTTTATTGAGAATCAGGGGCTTTTAAGCCAAAAATGGGTTATTAGCTTGACGCGTATGCGATGCTTCGGGAGATTAGCGAAGAATCTGCTTAAGTTTTTAAAATCTATCCCGATGTTTCGGGACTATTTATTTTAATATTTTTCAAGTTTAAAAATATCCCTTAACTCTCTGTTACTTAAATTACCAATCCAGTTTTCTCCTGTAGCTACTGTAATATCGGCGAGGTGCTTTTTACTCTGAATCATATCATTAATTCGTTCTTCAAAAGTATTTTTAGTAATAAACCTGTGAACCATTACGTTACTTTTTTGCCCGATTCGATATGCTCTGTCTGTGGCTTGAGTTTCAACTGCGGGGTTCCACCAAAGGTCGTAATGAATTACATGATTGGCTGCGGTGAGATTTAAACCAGTTCCGGCTGCTTTAAGTGAAAGTATAAATATTTTTTCGGCACGGTTAGTTTGAAAATTGTTTACCATTTCGTTACGTTGTTTAATGTTACAGCCACCATGATAAAACATTGGTTCATCTTTATATCTTTCGGTAATAAAATGTTTTAGAAGTTTTCCCATTTCGGTAAATTGTGTAAAAACAAGAACTTTTTCGTTGCTCTCTGTTATGCTGTCGAGCTTATCGAAAAGCAAATCTAATTTACCGCTAAGCGAAACATCAAGCACGTTGTTTTTAAGAAACTGGGTAGGGTGATTGCAAATTTGCTTTAATGCCAGAATCATCTGCAAAACCAATCCTTGCCTTACAAATAAAGATTTATGGTCGGTAGAGGTAATTCCTTCAATTTCGTCAAGAGCTTTTTGTAAAGTGTTCTCGTACAACGAAGCTTGCTCTTTGGCTAAAGTTGCAAAACAGTCCATCTCAATTTTATCAGGCAAATCGGAAATAATTGATTTATCCGATTTCAATCTTCGCATAAGAAAAGGAGATGTAACTTTTTTGAGTTTTTCGGCAACTTCTATATCATTAAATTGTTGAATAGGGTTACCATAAGTATCATTAAATTCTTTCAGATTACCTAAAAATCCGCGATTACTATAATCAACAATACTCCAGAGTTCACTTAACCTGTTTTCAACAGGTGTTCCGCTCATTGCAATAAAATTATTGGCAGGAATGCTTTTAATTGCTTTGGTTTGCTCGGTGTTAATGTTTTTTATGTTTTGTGCTTCATCAATAATTAAAGTATGCCAGTTTTTCTTTTTTAAATTTTTTGCATCACTTCTAATCACGCCATACGAAGTAATTAATACATCAAACTCCTCTTTATCTTCTATTTTGCGATTTGTTCCATGAAAAATTTTTGCTTTTAAAGAAGGTGCGAATTTTTGAATTTCTGCTTCCCAGTTACTTAATAGTCCGGTAGGTACAACTACTAAAACTTTATCATTTTCGAGCAAGCCTTCTTCTTTATATTTTTGTATGGTAGCAATTACCTGTATAGTTTTGCCTAATCCCATATCATCGGCAATAACACTGCCAAAACCAATTTTTGCGTTACGATACATCCATGAATAGCCACGCTTTTGATAAGGACGAAGTTGTGCATTAATACCATTTGGCAGAGGAATTTCGTTAAATTCAGTTAATTCTTTTATCATTTTATTTACCTCTTCAGTCATTTCAATTTTAGCTCCGAGATACTCACCACTTAAAGCCGAACGAAGTATTTGAAAGGCGCTTAGTTCTTTGGTTTCGGTAAAATGTTTATACAATTTTTCCAACTCCTCTTTTTTAACATAAATGTAACTGGTTTTAAATTTTATTAAGCCGTCTGATTTTTGCAGAAGCTTTTTAAATTCTTCTTCATTCATTAATGTATCGCCAATAGCCACTTGCCAGTCAAAATCGAGCAACTGGTCGAGTCGGAGAAACGATTTTCCATTTTTTTCTTTGCTTTTTACTTTTATACTTGCTTTTGGTTTAAGAATATATTGCAACGATTTTGGAAGAAGTATTGAAATATCAAGTAACTGAATTGCAGGAATCATCTGAATTAAAAAAGGTGCAAAAGTATCTATATCCAATTCAATTATTGTATTTCCGTTGGTATTTATATATGTATCAAGTCCGGGAATAAAATTGCTTAACTGGGTTAATGATTGTAAAATTTCGTATCGCTCAAGTTCATGTTTTTTCAAATTCAAAATATCATAAAGCGAAACTGGTATATCAAATTTTTTTATAGTGTTTTCGATGTTAATTGTTACAAGAAATTTCTCGTTTGGTAATTCTTTTACTGTAATTGCAGGTTTATATGTACCTTGTGTTATAAAATATTTATTTATCCAAACCGAAATACCTCCGCTTAGTGCGTCTTCACCGGGTTTTGTAAATGGATAATTTATTTTCTTGAAAAATAAATTCAGAAACAAATCATCAATTTTAAATTCTCCTAAGATATTAATTAATTCGGTAATAAAAAGTGAAAGCAAATTAAAGCCGGTATTGTTATTAATTTCTTTGTATTTATTTTGTGTTTCCCATAGAAAAATTTCGGGTGGCAAAATATCATTTAACTTTTCGACCAATTGTTTAACTTCTTTACATAACAAAGCGGGTACCCACCGAATAGAATATTCTTTATTTTTTAACTGAACAATTTGCGGAACAACGGCTCCGTTAGCCAATAAATGAATAGCAAAGTGCAAAACAGTATGCAAAGAAGCTGTTGAAGGTTGGTAGTCAAGAATTTTTGACGAAGGAATTTGTGCTAACTGGTGAAGAAAATCAAACAGCGAAAATCTGTTATCATTAACAAGTACACGCGAATAAAATTCTTCATTAATAGTAATTTTTTGCGATGTTCTGTGATTAATGTCTAATTCGTGAATTTTTGCATTTATAAAAAGATTCTCTAAACTTATTTTTCCGTGTACAACTTTCTGAGCATTTTTAACTATTTTATTCAGCATGATGCTGTATTTTTCTTTAAAATTACCACTGCCGGTATAAAAAGGTGGAAAATCGGAAAGTAAAGCTATTAATGGTTCGTGAATAGGAGTAAGTTTTGAAAAAACAAGTTTTTGATAAGCGTTTTCAGTATTATAATCTTTTTTCTTGTTCTTTTTGTTATCAAAATACAAATCAATTATTTTCGGAATTTCTGCACTTTCTTTGTTTACTTTAATTCCTATTTTGTTGAGTTCGGCAATTAAATTAACATTATGCAGATTGAATACCAGAAAAGGATTATTATCAATTTCGGTACTTAATTTATAAATTACAGAAGCTAAATGTTTGCATGGTACAGCCCAATCGGGACAAGAGCATTGCATTTTAAAATCGGTCCATTGTTTTGGAAAAACTTTTAATCCCATTGTTTGGGCAATATTTAGAACTTCAGGGTCGAGTTCTCTGTTCAATAATTTTGAAATAATAACGGGTTTTTGGGCTAATTTTAGTATAAATTCTCTTAATTCAGGGTCAAAAAAAGGAGGTAGAATAATATCAACCTTATAGGGTGTTGGGCGACTGCCTGCAACTTTTGCACTAATACGATTATTAGTTATTGTTATTTGTTTTACTGCACCTTTGTTAGCATAACTAATTCCACGAGGAAGACGATTGCTGTAATCAATATTGTTTAGCGAATTAAGCCATTGTTGTCCCCACCATGTTTTTCCAAAATTTGACATTTTATTATATTTAAATTTGTAAATATTCTTATTCATAAAAAATTCTCACGCAAAGGCGCAGAGCTATCTAAGAATAAAGCTCGCAGAGTTGAAAAAAAATATAAATGATTTTTAACCATTTGCGAACTTATAACTATGCGTATATTGCGTCTTTGCGAGAAACAATTCATACATGAGTTTAGTAAAATCATATTATCCTTATTAATTACTTAAATTTTTATTCCCAAAACAGTAATATCGTCGGTTTGTTCATAGGTCTTTCTCCCGCAATTCATCCACGAATCAATGGTTTCGTTTAAAATTGTTTTCTGTTCTTCCATTGATTTATTGCTAACATTTTGCAGTAATTTCTTAAAATTACCCGATAAATATTTTCTTTTGTTAGAACCACCATATTGATCAGAGAAGCCATCACTAAAAAGGTATAAACAATCACCTTTTGCAACTTTAAAATTATGATTTGTGAACTCATTCATTACGAGATAAATAGCAATGGGCATTTTATCGCCTTTAAGTTCCTCAAGATTTGACAACTTTTCAAAAGTTGTCAAATCTGAATTACTTCGAATAATATAAAGAGGATTATTTGCTCCAGCCCACTGACATTCGTTGGTTTCTGTATTAACAACGAGCAACGAAATATCCATTCCGTCTTTTTGTTCATCAACTTGTCCCTTTTGTTGCAATGCGTTAACAATTTCCTTTCTAAGTTCGTTTAATACATGATTTGCTTGTGTAATCTCTTGCTTTCGTACTATTTCATTAAGGAAGCTTATTCCGAGCATACTCATAAAAGCTCCGGGAACACCATGTCCCGTACAATCTGCTACTGCAACAATTAACAATGGGGCATGTCCCCTTGTTTGAGTTGCCCAGTAGAAGTCGCCACTTACTATATCACGTGGTTTATATAAAATAAAATAATCAGATAAAATAGAATCAATAATCTCAGGTTTTGGTAATAAAGCATTTTGAATTCTTTTAGCATAATGAATGCTTGAAGTTAATTCTGAATGTATTTCTTCAATTTTATTTTTTTGTTCAATTAGCAAATCCCTCTGCGATTCTATTTCGTCTCTTTGCGAAGATATTTCTTCATTCTGTTGATTAAGTTCTTCGTTTTTTTCTTCTATTTGATGTTTTTGAAATACAAGTAGTTTATTTGCTTTCTTTTTTTGATTATAGCTAACAAATATGACAACTGATAAAACAAGCATCAAAATAATACCAGCAATAAGACCAATTTTCTGGGTTTCTTGTTTGCTAATTTTAGCATTTTGAAGTTCTTTATCTTTATTTAATAGTTCTATTTCTTTTTGTTTTTTTTCGGTTTGATAAATTGCTTCCATTTCCTTTATCTGTTTTCCAGATTCTATATTGTAAATGCTGTCGTTAAGTAACTTAAATAACTTTAAATATTGACTTGTTTTTTTATAATTTTCAAGACTATCGTAAGCTGATGAGAGATAATTATATGCACATTTTTGTTCATCAAGCGAACCAATATTTTTTGCTATTTCTAAACTTCTTTCGGCATATTTAATGGCTTCTTTATAATTTTTTATTTGATTATTTAACAATGAAATATTACCCAAAACTATTGCCATTCCCTTTTTATCGCCAAGTTTTTCATCAATTTTAAAAGATTTTAAATAATAGTTTATTGCCAAATTATTATTTCCTTTATCAGCATATACCAACCCTAAATTATTATATCTTTCGGACATTCCGGGCTTGTCATTTATTTCTTCAGCAGTTTTTAGAGATTTTTTGTAATATTCAATAGCCTGCGGATAATCAGATTGCATATAATAAATAATACCTATGTTGTTATAACATCCTGATATAACACGCTTATCACCAATTAATTCTTCTGTTGCTAAAGCTTTTTTAAAATATTCAAGCGAAAGGGGTAAAGCTTGGTTTTCGGCATGAATAGTTCCAATATCATTATAACTTCTTACCATACCTTTTTTACACGATAATGAAACAGTCAAATTGTTTGATTTACTATATTTTTCAAAAATTTTTAATGCTTTTTGGTATAAATCAAGTGCTTTTAGATAGTTCCCCTGATACATATATACCTCGCCAATATTCAAATAACAATATGCCACTTCAGGTTCGTTTTTTTGAATTATCATAACATTTAATAATGTTTGATATGCCTTAATTGCATCTTTGTAATTGCCATTATTGCTGTAAAATAATCCTACTTTATTATAACAAATAGTGATAAATTTTGAGTTAGAATTTTTAATTGCTGCTTTTAAAGCAAATTTGTAACAATGTTCTGCTGAATCGGGATTATCAACTTCAAACACATCTCCAAGTTTAATAAAAAGTGTAATTATTGTGCTGTCTTCTTTTGCAATAGTTAACTGATTTTTAATGCTATCAGCTAATTGAATGTTTTGTGAATTAACTTTATTATTTAAAAAAAATGAAATAAACAAACTCCATATTAGAAATATATATGTAATATTATTATACATTTTTCTTTTTTTATGAATCGTAAATTTATAAAAAATAATTAAATTAAAAAAAAATGTTATTTATTGCGTTAATAAATAGATATTTTACTTTTCAATAAAAAAAATAAAATTTAAAATTATTACCCCCACTTTTTTGGCGGGGAAAGCTATTCACTTATAATAACTGAATCCCTTCGGGATTAATACCGATGCGTAACATCAGTTACCAACATAAAACTATGTTGCTCACCCTTATAATTATTGTATATTAAAAAATTTTTATAGCTCGATTTATTTGAGTTGCATTTAATAAAATGCTGTGGAATATTTTGATTTTTTATAAATTCGCAAGCCAGCCAAAGTGAAATAGCAGAAGCGGTTGGATACTCTCCGCAAAAATGCTTATATCGGACAATTAATGTGTTTGCATTTACAATATTTTCGCAAACTTCAAAATATTTCTGTAATCTGTTATCGCTATTTTCACCGGTTATTAAAACATCAATATTTTTGTTTTTTAAAATTAATTTTAATTGAGCAGCAACTTCAATTTCATTATTTGTGCTTATTGTTTTAATTAATTCAATTTTAGTAATTGCGTTTTCTTCATTATTGTTTAATAAAAACATTGAAACACCTTCTCCAGCTATCGTTCCTTTTGTATTGTTATTGTACAATTCTGAATTTTTAATTATTTCGTTTTTATACCAACCGCCAAGTTTTTCGATGTTATAATTATAAGTAGATATTTCGTCAATTCCACCAACGAGTATGTTGTTATTAGGGTTTTCGGAAAGATACATTTGTGCATCAATTAATGCATTTTCGAATGCAAGTCCACGATGGACATGTGTAATGTTATATCCATTATTTTTAATAAGCAATCCCAATTGCGAAGCAATAGTGTTGGGTGTTCCCTGAACAAAATTGGTAGGAGTAAGTTTTCCTTCGTCAAAAGTTTTAATCTGATTAAGAAATTTAATGCAATCTTCCATTCCGCCATTTGCAGTACCAATAATAATTCCATCTACATTATTTAGTTTACAAATTTGCATAGCTGCACCAATTCCCATTCTTACTGCTTTTCCCATTCGGCGAAGAATATTTAATGGAATATCTTCGTATTTTGGTTCAATAACATTTAACACATTATTAACAGAAACATTAAGTTTTTCTAAATTAATATCAGAAAATGTTTGTTGTGGCGATATACACGTTGTTTGATGAATGTACATTAGACATCTTTCCAATTAAATTTTTAATTGCCATGAGCATTTATTGCCACGACCTGTCATCCTGAGCGAAGTCGAAGGAAGGTCGTGGGTTGAATTGTGAAGAGGAGAAGCGGCTTTAGCCAAAATATTTTTACTAAATCCGTGTAATTTCAAAATCTCATTATATTCCTTCATAAATATTTTCTTTGATGTATGGCATAATATTGTTTTGGCTAAAGCCAGATTATTTATTTTAATATTCCACGACCAAAAGGTCGTGGCAATATATAGATTATTTTCAACCTAAAGGTCATGGCAATATACATATTAATTTTGCAACAATTTATTTGGAAAGATGTCTATTGTAATAATTTTGAAAAAAAATGTAAAATGTTACAATTATAATTCAACTTAAAATGGTGAAGGAATTTCCAAATCTTTGCATATTTTCTTACACAAATTATTTTTTATTTCTTTATGACGTGGAACTGCAGAAATTTTATTATTTACAACATTTATATAAATACTATGATTACCGCCTTCTCTATATAATTCGCATCAGTTTACTTTTAGATGTCTTATAAAATCAACTATTTTCATTAAGCAAAAACAATATCTTCTCTTATATATTTTCTTTTTGGAGCAGGATTATTTTTTAATTCTTTCTTTGCTAAAGTACGTCGAGTTTCCATAACTAAATTAAGGGCGTCGAGAATATTCGCTTTTGCTTCGTCGAGTGTTTCGCCTTGTGTGTTTACTCCAGGAATTTCTTCGATATATGCTATAAAACCACCATCTTCATCAGGCACAAAGACAGCAGTTAGTTTCATATTAGTTTTCATGGCAAATATATTTATATAAATTATATTCAAAGATACAGAGATTCTTAACAATTAAAAAATATTAACAACTATAATTTTGAAAATATTAATGAACTGCAATTTCCACCAAACCCAAATGAGTTTGTTAAAACATGTTCGAAAGATTTTTTTTGATATTTGAGATTGGGAATCAGCTTAGTGCTTTCAATTGGAGTATTAAAATTTAAACTTGGATAAATTTCCTGATTATAAAGTGCTAAAATACTGAACACTGCTTCAATTGCTGCCGATGCGCCTAAAGTATGTCCTGTTTTTGATTTTGTAGATGCAAAAGGTGGAACATTTTCAAAAACTCTAATCATAGCTTTACTTTCAACTTCATCGTTATTTTCAGTTCCTGTGCCATGACAATTTATATAACCAATTTGTTGTGGGAATAAATTGGCAAGTTTTAAAGCTTCAGTCATAGCTAAAAAAGGACCTTCGCCATTTTCAGATAAAGCAGAAGCGTGAAAAGCATCATTGGCATTGCAATAACCAGATAATACTGCATAATGATTTTTGTTTATTGCATCACTTTCTTTTTCTAAAACTAAAAAGCCAGCTCCCTCGCCTAAATTTAATCCATTTCTGTCTTTATCAAATGGTTTACAATTTTGAGGAGCTAAAATTCCTAATGAATTAAACCCGTTAATTGTAAACTTTGCCAAACTATCAACACCACCAACTATTGCACGTTTTGCAAAACCGTTTTTAATTAATCGAGCTCCGAAAATAATTGCATTTGCCGATGACGAACAAGCAGTATTTATTGTGTTACAAACTCCTTTTATTGCATATTGTTTTTGTAAAAACAAAGTAACAGAACCGCAATCGTAAGAGGAAAGATAAGGGGAGCCATTTGTATCGCTATTGGCATCATTGTATAATTCATCAGTTAAACACATACCACCAACAGTATTGCCAACAATAAGTGCTGTATCGTACGAAGATATTTCATTAAAATTTAAACCACTATCTGCAATTGCCTCTTTAAGTGCATGAAATGCTAAAAGTGATGTTCGCGTATTGCTTTCATCATTAACATTAAGAATGTTCTTTAATTTGTTATTTTCAATTTTAATTTCGCCGAACTTAAATAAATCGGAGTAATTTGTTTTAAAATTATCTAATGCAGATAAACCGCATTTTGAATTTACAAGCGAATTGCGATTTTCAACAACTGAATATCCAAGCGAACTAATTGCACCAATGCCAGTTACAACTATTCGACTCATAAAAATTATTTTGTTCTATGTTCTTGGATATAATCGAGCATAGTGTTAATATCAACTAACACTTTTCTTCCTTCTTTGGGGTCTTGAATTTTAATTCCGTATTCTCTTTCCAATAAAACAATTAGCTCTAAAGAATCGATTGAATCTAAACCCAAACCTTCGCCGAACAATGGCTGGTCATCTTTTATGTCATCAGGAGTCATTTCAAGCAAATTCAAATACTTGATTATATGTTGTTTCAATTGAAGTTTTAATTCTTCTTTTTCCATTATATTAAATTTTTTCGTTTTAAGCCAATAAATGCAATAAGTTGAAAAATTACAATATTTATAAGCAAAGGTAAAATATTTATTAAAACATCAATAAATTTATTATTTTCTAAAAATAAATCGTAGTATGCTTGCAAGCTCCAATAAAAAGGCGAAAATTTAGTAATTAAATGGAACGAATCGGGCATTGCAAAAGGCGGAACAAAAACGCCACCAATCACAGCTAAAATAACAATAGACACTGCTCCAAAACCACTCGACTGTTCTTGAGTATTTGCAAAAACGCCGATACATAAGGCATAGCTAATAGCAGTTAATCCGCAAACAGTAGAAACTAAAAACAATCCTAAAATATTATTTGGCATATTTAAAGCAGGCAAATTGATTAAAGGAAAAATCCAAATTCCGATTGAAAAGATTGTGATTACAAGAACTACTACTACTAACAAATAAATAATTTGTTTTGAAATTAAACTAACAAAATAACTTGCAGGCAAAATTTTTAATCTTATAAAATTTCCACTCAATTTTTCTCTTACAATATTTCCACCAAGTGAAATAATCATAAAAAACATAGCGAAAACTGTCCAAGCAGGAATGTTGTGTTGAGTAGCATTAGGTATTTTATTTTTGTCTTTTATTGTAATTTTTTTTTTAAAAACATTTCCATCGTTAATTATTTCTTTTTCAAACGATTCGGAAATTTCTTTACCGTTAATTTCAAAATACAACTCTTTTATTAACAATCTGTTTTCGGTAATAAACATAGCACTTTGCAACGCACTATTAATTGCATAACGATAGTTATTCTGCAAAGATCTGTTAAATGTTATTGCGATAGAATCTGCTAAAATATTTTCATTTGCAATCGTAGAATCATTATTTAACCCAAAATTAATCAATGCTTTGTTACTGATTTTCTTAATTTTATTTTTAATCTGTTTCGAATAATTTTGAGGAATCTCAATTACTACAAGTGCATTATATTTTTTTATTTCAGTATTACAAACTCTTTTTTTAATATTAATAACATTAAACATTTCGGTTTTTTGCAACGAAGAAATAAAATCCTTTGACACATTACCCGAATCATTATTACAAACAATCACATTAACTCCCTTATTTTTAATAAAATCGAAAGCGTTATTTTGAATATTTGTAATTATTATGACTAATGTTATTGGCATAATAAACATTAGTGCTAATCCAACTTTATCGCGAATCAGTAATCGAAATTCTTTTAATATTGATGCCCAAAATTTAAACATTAGTCTCTGTATGCTTTTCCTGTTAATTTTAAAAACAATCCTTCAAGTCCCGATTCATTATACTCTTTTAATAAATTCACAAGTGAATTATTTGCAATTACTTTTCCTTCATCAATTAAGGCAATATGTTCGCATAAATCTTCGGCTTCTTTTAAAAGATGCGAAGTATAAATTAAGGTAGTTCCTTCGGAATTTAATTGTTTAAGATAATTAATAATTGCATGACGGGTTTGCACGTCAACGCCAACAGTAGGTTCATCGAGAAACAGAATACGAGGTTTGTGAATTACTCCAATTGCAAGATTAACTCTACGTTTCATTCCACCCGAGAATTTTTTAATAGCAATTTTTCTGTATTCTGTTAATCCAAGAATTTCGAGAAGTTCATCAGTTCTTTGTTTTATTTCGTTTTTATCTATACCCGACCATGCTCCGAAGTATTCTAAATTATGTTCGAGTGATAATTCTTCGTAAAACGCAAAATCCTGAGGAACAAATCCGAATAATCGCTTTACACCATTACGTTGTTTTATTTTTCTGCCAAAAACCATAGACTCACCAGAAATAGGTTGTAGTAATCCTGTCATTAAATATATTAAGGTTGTTTTTCCAGCACCGTTTGGTCCGAATAAACCAAACCTTTCGCTTTCGTTTATTTGTAAATTAATATTTGAAAGACACAAATTTGCTTGTCCTTTATATCTGAAATTCAAATTATTAATTTCTAAAGCCAACATTTTTAATTTTTCCAATTAATTTTTGACAAAGATTTAAAAGCGTTTTTTTCAACATCAGCAACTTCCAATAAATAATTTCCCATATCCTGAAAATCTATAATAGATGTAATACGACCTTTAAAAATTCCTGCGGCTTGAACTGCAGCCGAACGCCATAAATCGCCAGATTTTGTAAATTGTTCCGAAATTTTTAAAAGCTCTTCTTTTTGATGAAACTGATATGCCTGTTGTAAAAATGCTGCATAAATAAACCTAAATCCGCCACCGCCGGTTCCAATTTCTTCCTGCATTCTAACTAATTGTGCTAAATATAATCCCGCTGTTTTTACACCAAGTTTCTCTCGCCACTTAACTATTTTTCGGGCAGTAAATTTTATTCCACTTATACCTGCAATTCCACCTGGAATGAATAACATATCGCGAACATTTCGTTTTATACCTTTTGTAATTGCAAATCTAATTTGATCATCTGTAACTTCAGTTCTAATTTTAGGATAATAAAGTTGTCCTTTTGGTGCTAATGCTCCTTTTGCAAAACGAACTCTTTGTAATTCATACGATGATAAAGTTGTAGGGTGCTCCATTACTGGATCACTAATTAAATAATTATCATCTTTTTTACCAAATACAACAATATTATGTGCATTAAAATGGAAACGATATTCTTTTGGAAAATATGTTAGAAAATAAACACCAACTTGACAACCAACAGGCTGTCCTGATTTTAAACATTCGTCTAAATAATTCTGTGCTTGTTCTGGTGAGCTAAATTTTTTTCGTATTACTTCAACACATAATGATTTACATGTTCTTTTGAATATTAATCCCGGCATTGTTCTATACGAAAATGCTGGTCCGTTATTAACTTTCATAAACGGGATATAAATAAAAAACAATCCTGAACCAATTCCAAAAGCAAGAGGTTCGGTAATTTTATCTAATCCCTCGTATCGCAACAGATTTGAAGTTACGCCATTTTCGCAATGTGCCGCTTGTATATGTTGAAAATTAATTTGCATCAAATTTTGGATTTTTTAATTCATCAACACTAATTTCAAAAAGTTTGGCATATTTCAATAATTTTTTTTCTGACAAGTTATTAAAAACATTTAACTTTAAGTGACGTTTTACCTGCCATTTCCAAAATCCAGTATAAGAAGAAACAATATTTAAATCCATCATTTTGTTTTCCATAAAATAGTTAATAGGGCTACACTTTCCTTTAAAATAATCTTCTTTGGCTTTTTCTACACGTTGTTTAACATCATCCCAAGTTAAATTTAAAGCTGTTGCCTTTACTTCCCAGCCTCTGCTTTTTTCGGTTACATATTTTCCAGAATCATCGGTAACATAATACACATCTTTTGTGAAATTATCTAATAAACTTGGATCTTGGGGAGTATCGCTCTTTTTCATTTATTTTGACGCTGATTTGTTATTAGTTGAAAAGTTTCTGGTTTTTAGTTTCGGGTTTTTGGGGTTTGTCATTTCTTAGACGCTGATTTACGCTGAAAAACGCTGATTTTTTTAGTTCGCCATTCGTTAATTGATATTCGATATTCATCATTTTTTTATACTTATTTTTTTGACGCTGATATACACTGAAACCGCTGATAATATTTTTACAGATAAGTTAATTAGTGTCTGTCCATAAACTCTGTGTCTGATTCATAATGTTCGAGTTTGAGGCATGCGAAGTTTTGAAAACCAAGGAGTTTACTGTAGTAAATGACTGTTTTTATACTTATTTTTTTGACGCTGATATACACTGAAACCGCTGATAATATTTTTACAGATAAGTTAATTAATAGCTGTTTTACTTCTTAAATCATCATTCGTTAAACGATATTCGATATTCATCATTTTTTTTATACTTATTTTTTTGACGCTGATTAACGCTGATTGCTTATGATTTATAATAATACTATAAAATTAACAAACTGTCAATAGTCCATACATATATGAAAAACGAGCACTTTCTGGAACTGTCAAAAATATTTTTTGTCCTTTTTGTAATTTTCCACTATTAAAAAGTTCTTCTAACATTAAGTAAATTGCGCCGGCACCAACATTACCAACAGTTGTTAAATTTGTAAACCATTTTTCTTGTGGAATATGCATACCATTGCTATCTAACATTTCTGCCATTTTGATTCTAAAAAACTCACTCGACATGTGAGGTAAAAAATAATCAATATCGTTTGGCGTTAATTTATTTTTATCAAATAATTCTTTTATTTGAGCGAAACCGTACGATACAATGTATTTGCTCAATAATTTAACATCTTGCTTAATACTTAAAATAGATTTTTCGATTATTTCATTACTCGAATAATCCATATAACTTTTAAGAGTGCCATCTTCATTTTTTTCTGATGCCATATACATACACGGCTCATTTACATTAGCATACGAAACTCCTTCTAAAAATTCGATGTGTAAACTAATTCCTTTTTCGTTCTTTTTATTATTAAGTAGAACTGCACCGGCTCCATCTGATAACATCCATCTTAAAAAGTCTTTATCAAAAGTTATATATGGGTTTTTTTCGGCTTCAATTAGTTTTTGTGTTTCTTCTTTAAAAACATCGGAACGTAAAATTCGTGATAATCTTTCAGAGCCAGTTGCTACAGCATTTTTTACTTCACCAAGCTTAACCGACATCCATGCATATTTTAATGCGTGCATTCCCGAACAACAAACTCCCGATGGCGAAACCACCTCAATTGCTCTTGTTTCGGGCAGCCAACCATGTACCATAACACCGTGCGAAGGCATCATTTGGTCGGGAGTAGATGTACCACAACTTAACAAATCAATTTTCTTAAGCTCTTCCGAATTTTCAAATAAATTACGAACAGCTAAAGCGGTCATTTGGGAATTAGTATGAGTGCAGATTCCGTTTTTATCTATGGCATAATACCTGCTTTTTATTCCATTATTTCGTAAAACTATGTTTTTCGATTTAGATGTTTTATTATTAATTAATCCCAAATAATCTTCCATCTCATCATTTGAAACGGGATTGTTTGGCAAAAATTTAGATGCTTTATTGATATATACTTCGTTAATCATTTCAATTTAAATATTCGTGGAAATAATTTTCAAAGTAACGAAAAATAAATAAATTTTCAAATTAAAAAATGAGTAGATTGCTTCGTTTCTCACAATGACGAAAAGAAGCGGGGAGTTTTGAAGATTACATGTAATTTGCTCAAAACATAGTTCGAAGCGTCTTTGCGAGTGAGCTTACATAAACCGAAAGGATTAACTAATATAAAGAGAGCGAAGCAATCTCATTAATTTGAATCTGTATTATAATTAAAGGGCGTTGAGTTTAAACCAGATTGCTTCGTGCCTCGCAATGACTAAAAGATGTGTGAGTAAAAGGAATTAATTTACATTCAAATAATACTCTTTTTGTTTTTTTATTTTATTTGTTAAAAATGGTTTAATAAATAAAATGTAAAATAATAATATTAATGGTGATAAAATAAACAAAACGAATATTAAATAACATTTAAATAAATGAATCCATAATTTACGATTTCTTTTTTTAAGGACGGTTCTTGCCCATATTTTAAACATCATATAACCTCGGGATTCTATAAAAAGAATATTTGATTTTACTTGTAGTGCCTTATTTTTAATTAATTCTGATTGCAGATTATGTAAATTGTTATTTTTAAAATGTTCTAAAACTATTTCACCATATTTTTTTGCCGATAAAATATCTTCATCAGAAATTCCAGGTTTTGGAAAAATACCAAGCCAATTGTCTTTTTTCCCGGTAAACATCCAGTATTGAACGGTTATAGCACTTATTAAATTTGAGTTTCTGTCGTGCAAAGCAATATTTCCGACAAGAATTGCAACGGCGTCTTTTAAATATTTCTTAATTTGTTCTTGAGCCATAAGCCACATGTTTCGTGAACCTATTAAAGTTACTACAGGTGTGTTTATTAAAACATTTTTAAATTCTTGATTTTGTAAAACAGAGTTTGCCGGGATGCTTGGCGACAAATACCATGGTTGGTAAGCAAAAACAATTAAATCATAAGTTTCTCTTTTAAAAATGGGCTCATTAAGTTCGGTTGGAATTCCTGCAACACTTTCAGGCATAGCATCAAAAAACTGTTCGCTTGTCCATGGAAAAGGAAAATCGTTAACGGGTTTTATTTTGCAATATTCTACGTCAATATCAGAATTAACAAATGGCAAAGTAAAATTATTTACAATTTGTTCTAATTGACCCGATTGTGAATAATACACAACTAAAATACTTTTACTCATTTATTAATTTAAATATCTTTTATTTTTAGGATTTTTGAAGTTTTGCTGTAATCTACTATTGCGTTTTTTACTGCGATTTCCAATTTACTATAATTCTGAATAATCATTTGCTTGTCTTCTTCTATATTTTTGCTGTACATTAACATTGAAGGGCAATTTTCTTGAATCATTATTCGCAAAAAACGATATTCGGCATTTTGTTTTTCATTTAATATTGCATCTTCTAATAATTGTTTTCCCTTTTTAAAAAAACTCAATTTCTCTTTTAGGGAACTCATCAAACCAGCTTTTTTCATTAACAAAGCTCCCATAAATGCTTTTTTTTCTACAAATTTGGAGTTGGCAACAATTTTAAGTTGGTTGTTTATTAAAATAGTATCATTTGACGAAAGAGTATTATAGTAATCAACTTTATATGAATTACAAATTGCAAATAATGAGCTTAACAATAACACAAATAAAAGGAATATTGATTTATTCATTTTTATATATTCAAAATTTTATTTGCAGCTGTTATAGGTGAAATTGTGCCTGATAAAACTTGTTTTTCTAATTCAATTAGTTTTGCTTTTATTTTAGGTTGCTCGTAAAAATTTTGTTTTAGGTTTTCATCAATAGTTTCGTACAACCATTGTTTTGACTGTTGTTTACGTTTCTGATTAAAATATCTCGACTTTTTAACCTGAGAAATAAATTGTAATGTTAAATCTGCTAACTCCGGAATTCCTTTTTTCGTTATTGCAGAACAAGTTACAACCTGAGTAACCCATTTTGATTTAGAAACAGGAAAAAGATGTAAAGCATTTCTATATTCAACAGCAGCCATTTCGGCTTTTTTAATGTTTGAACCATCGGCTTTATTAATTGCAACGATATCAGCCATTTCCATTATACCACGTTTTATTCCCTGAAGTTCATCGCCGGCACCTGCAAGCATAAGTAATAAAAACATGTCAACCATTGTATTAACAACAGTTTCGGATTGTCCAACACCAACTGTTTCTACAAATATTGTATCGAAACCAGCCGCTTCGCACAATATAATTGCTTGTCGTGTATGCCTTGCAACGCCACCTAGCAAACCCGACGAAGGACTTGGACGAATAAAAGCGTTTGCATCATTTGCAAGCTCTTCCATTCGTGTTTTATCGCCTAAAATACTACCTTTTGAAAATTCACTGCTTGGGTCAATTGCCAAAACGGCGAGTTTTTTCCCTTTAGAAATTAAATATTTGCCAAATGTTTCAATAAAAGTGCTTTTACCTACTCCTGGCACTCCCGAAATCCCTATTCTTATTGAATTTCCAGAGAATGGCAAGCAACACGCAACAATTTTATTTGCAATATTTTGATGTTCGGGTAAAGTGCTTTCAACTAATGTAATTGCCTGACTTAATATTGTTCGATTACCTTTTTTTATTTCTTTAATAATTTGTGATGCTTCAATCCGATAGCTATTGGATTTGTTTTTTCTTTTATCGCGAATATTTTTAATACTTTCAATATTAACATTTGAAGGTTGTTGAACTCCTTTACTTGTACTTAAAGCTGATTTATGTTTTTTATTAATCATTGGTCACATTCCGATTTAACTACTTGTTTCATTAAAACTTTAGCAAATTCTTTTCCCTGTTCAACTAACATATTTCTAACTTCACCAAAAGGAAAGAATTTAACAGCAATGCCATCTCTAATAACATTTAACTTTAAACTTTTAAGTGAAGCGTCAATAATTTTAACAGCTTCGCCACTCCAACCATAAGAGCCAAATGACAATGCGGGTTTGTCTTTTTCACGAATTGGGTTTATCATCGAAAATATTTTATAAACAGGCAACATAATATTTTGATTTAAAGTTGGCGAACCAACTATTAATCCATTTGCTCGTATTAACTTTGCATCAATTTCGCCAACTGTCATGTGTTCTACATCTGCTAACACCACATCAATATTTGGATTTTCGAGTTTAATTCCTTCAGCTAATGCTTTAGCTATTTGACGTGTATAACCATAGGCTGATACATAAGCGATAAGCACATTTTTATTTTTGCTCGTTGTTTCTTTAATATATTCTAAAGATAATTTTTGAGCTAAATCAACATATTTTTTCCAATAAGTTCGAAGAATTGGACCATGCCCTGTGCAAATTGTTTTAATTTCGAGTTGTTTAATTTTTTCAATTGCCTTTAGCATAAATTTGCTATATGGTTTTAAAATCACATCGAAATAATATTGGTATGCATCATCAAAATTTGGCACTAAATCGTCGAACATTTCTTTTTTACAAAAATGAGAGCCAAACGAATCACAGGTAAATAATATTTTTTCTTCAACAAGGTAACTGTACATTGTATCGGGCCAGTGTAAATTTGGTGCTGCAATAAATTTTAAAGTTTTATTTCCAAGATTTAACGTATCGCCATCTTTAACTTGTTTCGATTTAAAAGGTATATCTACAATATCCTGTAAATACCTAATAGCATTACCACTTCCAATAACCACAGCGTTTGGTGCAATTTTTAAAAGATGCCGCAAACAACCCGAATGGTCAGGTTCGGTATGATTCATTATAATATAATCAATACTTTCGGGAGTAACCACCTGCTTAACTTTATTAAGATATATTTCGGTAAAGTTTTCCTTTGCAGTTTCAATTATCACCTTTTTTTCGGCATTAATAAAATATGAATTGTAGGTTGAACCGTATTTGGTTTCCATTACAACATCGAAAGTTACCAAAGATTCATCTAAAATTCCAATCCATTTTACATCATTTGTAACATTAATAATTTGAGCGTCTATCATATTTATAAATCATTAAATATTAATAAATTACGATATTATTTTCAATTTCTAAATCCTAAATCGTAAATCCTAAATCCTAAATTGATTAATTGGTTGTAAATTTATGAAATTTTTTTTATTGCTGAAATGACTTTTATTTTTTTTTTAATTTTTGTTATTAGTTTAGCTTATTCACTTCTAATTATATATTATACAATTGGTTGGGTTAAAGCAAAAAAGAATATTAATTATAATATAACTTCTAATACATTTATTTCAATTGTTGTTTCTGCACGAAACGAAGAAAAAAACATAAAACATTTACTCGATTCAATTAATAAACAAACCTATACGAATTTTGAACTAATAATTATTGATGACCACTCAAAAGATAACACTGTTCAGATTATTGAAAATTTTAACTTTAAAAATTGTTCAGTATTAAAATTAAACGACAACCAACAAGGTAAAAAAGAAGCTTTATATACTGCAATTTCAAAATCAAAGGGCGAATTAATTGTTACAACAGATGCCGATTGTATTATGGGTAAAAATTGGCTATACAATATTGCAACATTTTTTCAACAAGAAAAAGCCGAATTTATTATTGGTCCAGTAAAGCAAACTATCACAAATAATTATTTTCAAAATTTATTTTCGCTCGATTTTTTAAGTTTGCAGGCTGCTGGAGCTGGAGCTACTGAATTACAAAATCCTTTTATGTGTAATGGAGCAAATTTAGCTTTTACTAAAAATTTATGGGAAAAGATAAACATTATTGAAGGACAAAAATATGCTTCCGGCGATGATGTTTTTTTTCTTCATACAGCAATTAATATAATTCCTAAAAAAAGTATTCGATTTCTTTTTTCTGAAGATGCAATTGTTTCAACTAATTCGCCAGCAAATATTTTAGAATTTTTTGAGCAAAGAATAAGATGGGCATCAAAAGCAAAAGGATATAAAAACAAAATAGCAATTTTAACGTCATTTATTATTTTAATGTATAATTTGTTATTGTTATATTTATTAACGGTTTCGCCATTTTCAATTAAAGTATTTTATGGATTTATTTTAACACTTTCTGTAAAATTAATTATAGATTTTCCAATACTTTATATTTCATCAAAATTTTACGGGCAAAAAAAAATATTGTGGTTTTATTTACCGCTTCAATTAATTTATTATTTGTACCTGCCAATTATTGCTGTACTATCCCTTATTAAAAAATATAAATGGAAGGGAAGGGTTTGCGATTAATATAAACAGCATGTCAAAGGAAGAACAGAAAAATAAAATTCAGGAAGAAATTGAAAACTGAATGGCAAATATGAATAGGTTGATGATATGTGTGTTATTGGAGTGAGGGTGTAAATTATTTTACAATAGAACCATTAACAGATAATTCAGAAGGCGAAACAAGTTTTAAAACCCCATCGGGTCCGCATGCCATCAAAATCATACCTTTTGATTCAACCCCTTTAATGTTTCGTGGTTGCAAATTTGCTAAAATACAAACCTGTTTACCAATAATACTTTCAGGTGAGTAGTATTCAGCAATTCCAGAGATAAGATTTCTAATATCAAGCCCTGTATCCACTTTTAGTTTTAAAAGTTTTTGAGTTTTAGGAACGCGTTCGGCTTCGAGAACAGTTCCAATTCTAATGTCCATTTTAGAAAAGTCGTCGAAAGTTATTTCTGATTTTGAAGGTTCAACAGACAGAGATACTTGCTCATTCATGGTTTTAGTTTTTTGTAATTTTTCTATTTGTTTTTGAATTTCTTCATCTTCAATTTTAGCGAATAATAAAAAAGATTCGCCAAGTATATGTCCTTCGGCAAGTGGATGTTGTTCTCCAATATTATCCCATTTTTGAGGAGATAGATTTAACATTTTACACAATTTTTTGGAAGTAAATGGCAAAAATGGCTCACATAAAGATGTTAAAGCACCTGCTATTTGAAGCGAATAATATAAAATTGTAGCAACTTTTTCTGGTTCAGTTTTAAAAATTTTCCATGGCTCCGAATCGGCTAAATATTTATTGCCTAATCGGGCAATATCTATTAAAGCTTTTAATGCCTCACGAAAACGAAAATTTTCAATTGAATATTCAAGATTTTTTTTAAGCTTAATAATAGCTCTATTGAGTTCTGTTTCAACAATAGTTACATTACCTTTGACAGGAACTTTTCCATCAAAATATTTTGATGTTAAAACCATTGCACGGTTAACAAAATTTCCAAGTATTGCAACAAGTTCGTTATTGTTTCTTGACTGAAAATCTTTCCATGTAAAATCATTGTCTTTTGTTTCGGGCATATTTGCACAAAGAGCATAACGTAACACGTCCTGTTTGTCGGGAAAATCTTCTAAATATTCGTGAAGCCAAACTGCCCAGTTGCGTGATGTAGAAATTTTATCTCCTTCGAGATTTAGAAATTCATTTGCAGGTACATTTTCGGGTAATATAAAACTTCCCTCTGCCTTTAACATTGCAGGAAACATTATGCAATGAAACACAATATTATCTTTTCCAATAAAATGAATTAATCGGGTATCTTCATCTTTCCAGTATTTTTCCCAGTCATTTGTTAATTCTTTAGTTGCAGAAATGTATCCGATTGGTGCATCGAACCAAACATAAAGAACTTTTCCTTTTGCTCCATCAATTGGAACTGGCACACCCCAATCTAAATCGCGGCTAACTGCTCGTGGTTGTAAACCTAAATCGAGCCACGATTTGCATTGACCGTAAACATTTGCTTTCCAATCTTTATGTTCTTCCAATATCCATTTTCTTAAAAATGTTTCATATTTATCCAAAGGCAAAAACCAGTGACTTGTTTCTTTTTTTATCGGTTTACTTCCGCTAATTGTGCTTTTCGGATTTATTAAATCGGTAGCATTTAACGAAGTTCCACATTTTTCGCACTGGTCGCCATAAGCTTTTTCGTTATTACAGTGCGGGCAAGTGCCGGTGATGTACCTGTCAGCTAAAAATTGTTTTGCCTCTTCATCGTAATATTGTTCTGTTGTTTTTTCAATAAATGCTCCTTTTTCATAAAGTTTTTTAAAAAATTCTGATGCCGTATCGAAATGTGTTTTGTTGGATGTTCTTGAATAAATATCAAATGAAATTCCAAAATCTTCAAACGATTTCTTTATAATGATATGATAGCGGTCAACAATAACTTTTGGCGAAACTCCTTCTTGTCGTGCTTTAATTGTAATAGGTACACCATGTTCGTCGCTACCGCAAATAAAAATTACGTCTTTGCCACGTTGGCGAAGATATCTGACATAAATATCAGCAGGAATATATACTCCGGCTAAATGTCCGATGTGTATTGGTCCATTTGCATAAGGCAAAGCAGAAGTAATGGTATATCGTTTATATTTTTTCATTTTAAATAAAATTTATTACTAAATTTAGCCTCACAAAGATACAAGAATTTAATAATGACAATTCCTCCATTTTTAAAAATTGGCGATAATGTTGCAATCATTGCACCATCTGGTTTTTTAGTTAAAGAACAAATAACAAATGCAATCGAAATGCTTTCTAATTGGAATTTGAAAGTTCATATAGGAAAAAATATTTTTTCGAAATTTTACACATTTGCAGGAAATGATGAACAAAGATTATTTGATTTTCAAAATGCAATAGACGATAATAGCATCAAGGCAATATTTTGTGCTCGTGGTGGATACGGTACTCTAAGAATTTTAGATAAAATTAACTGGACAAAATTTATTGAAAAACCTAAATGGCTCATTGGTTACAGCGATATTACTGCAATTCACTCATGTTTAAATAATTTTCTTACTATTGTTTCTATTCATGGTCCAATGCCTGTTAATTTTGAAAAATTAAAAGAAGAAAAATCTTCTTTAGAAAATCTAAAAAAAATACTTTTTGGAGAAAAAATCAAATATATTTTTCCAAATGAGAAAAAATTAACTAATACCGTTATAGAAGGAAAATTAATTGGCGGCAACTTATCTCTTTTGTATAGTTTAAGAGGTACAAAATATGATTTTAATTCTAATAATTGCATATTGTTTATTGAAGAAATTGGTGAATACATGTATCATATCGACAGAATGTTACATAATTTTAAATTTGGAAATAATTTTTCGGGATTAAAAGCTATTATTTTAGGCGGTTTTACCGATATAAAAGAAAATGATTCACCTTTTGCATATTCATTAGCCGAGATTATAAAAGAAACCACTAATAATAAAACACCTGTTATTAATGATTTTCCAGCAGGGCACTCAATTCCAAATTACCCAATAATATTAGGTCAGAAAGCCAAAATAACAATTAGTAATAAAGAAATTGTTTTTGAGCAAGGTTAATGGTCGTAACTTTGAAATTCTTTAGGTATAACAAATATGTCGGGAGCTAATTGTTGTTTGTTAATTTGTGTTACACGTAATGTCATTTTTTGTTCACGCAAGGTAGTCCTTTCTTCGCTAAGCATTGGAAAGTAACCTTCGGTTTCGGGTATTTTTAAAAAATATTCGGCATGCTTTTCGGAACGGTTCCATAACTTTAAAAAATCTTCGAAGAATATAAAATTATCTTGAGCTACCCAATATGAAACCTCTGTATTTTGTGCTTTGTTTCTAACTCTCCACTGAAAACATTTATATCCCTGAATTTTTTTACTGTTATTTGTTTTTATAATCTGAAAGTTTTTGTCATTATTTGGCATATATGGTTTAGTAGGAATATTCGTGTACATTTTATGAATAGGGTCAATTGCAGTAATTGTCTTTTTGTCTAAATCAAAAAGCATATAACTATCTTTGTTTTTACAATTTCTACAATTATTTTGCGGTTCAAATCTTATTATTCTGTTTTTTATGTAATAAGTATATGAAAGAGTATCTTCAATAAATTCTTGTACAAAATTTATTACACCTTCAAATTTCTTGTTTTTTGAAGGCAGATTATCAAGTTTATCGTTTTGAGAGTTGTTATTTGGTTGCGAAAACAATAAATTAGTTCCCAGAAAGAAAAATCCTAGAAATAATTTAAAAAATATTTTGTAAATATTTTGCATTCAACTACTTTTAAAAAGATTATTAAAAATATTATTTAATTTTCGATTTTTATACGTTATAAAACCATTAATGTTACATATTTTAGCAATAAATTTTAATAAAAATGAAATCTAAAATTGAAATTGGTTTTGAAGGAGAGAAAATAGCAGGACAATATCTTGAAAATAAGGGCTATATAGTTTTATATAAGAATTGGCGATTTAAGCATAAAGAAGTTGATATTATTTGTAAAGACAAATCAACATTAGTTTTTGTTGAAGTAAAAACACGTACAAGCGATTATTTTCAAAAACCCTACGAAGCCGTTCAAATTAATAAACAAAATTTATTAGCCGATGCTGCTGAAGCTTTTATATGTGATTATACTGATTTTGATGATTTAAGATTTGATATCGTTTCAATTATTTTTGAAAAAAATATTGTCAAAGAAGTTGAGCATATTAAAGAGGCATTTATTCCAGGTTTAAATTCATAAAAACATGAGAGTTATAATTCAAAGAGTAAAAAAAGCATCAGTTTTAATTGAGAATAAGATATATTCTTCGATTGAGAATGGGCTTTTGGTTTTTGTTGGAATTGAAAACAGCGATAATTTAGATGATGTAAAATGGCTATCAAATAAAATATTAAATCTTCGCATTTTCAACGACAATAATAATGTTATGAATCTTTCGGCAATAGATATGGATGCAGAAATACTTGTTGTGAGCCAATTTACACTTCATGCTCTAACCAAAAAAGGCAACCGCCCTTCGTATATAAAAGCTGCATCGCCCAAAATTGCAATACCTTTATATAATGCAATTATTAATGAATTGAAAATATTGCTTTGTAAAGAAATTAAAACTGGAGTTTTTGGAGCAGACATGGAAATTAATTTAATAAACGATGGTCCGGTTACAATATTAATTGATACAAAAAATAAAGAATAATGATTGAAATTGTTAATCAATCTGTTAATCCATATTTTAATATTGCTTCTGAAGAATATTTATTAAAAAACTTCGAACACGATTGTTTTATGTTATGGCGAAATGCACCATCATTAATTATTGGTAAACATCAAAATACTTTAGCCGAAATAAACATCAATTTCGCCGAAAAAAACGATATAAAAGTAGTTAGGCGAATATCGGGAGGCGGAACAGTTTACCACGATTTAGGAAACTTAAACTTTACTTTTATAACAAATCACGATAACAATAAAATTATAAATTTTGCTTTGTATTTGAAGCCAATTACTGAGCTGTTAAATAATTACGAGATTAATGTAAAACTTAACAAAAGAAACAATTTGTTTGTTGAAAATAAGAAAATATGCGGTACCGCTGCCCATATTCATAAAAATAAAATTATTCATCACGGAACTCTTTTGTTTGCAACAAATATTGATAGTTTAGAAAATGCAATTAAAATAAATTACGAAAATTTTACAGACAAATCCATAAAATCAGTAAATAATATTGTAACAAACATAAATGAACATATTAAAACTAAAATATCTATAAATGAATTTGCAGAACAATTGAGTCAAAAAATCAATGCTGATTTTATATGCAAAGAAAAATATTTTCTTTCCGATGCAGATATTTTAGCAATAAATGAACTTGTAAAAACAAAGTACAATACATGGGAATGGAATTTCGGATATTCTCCCGATTATAATTTTAATAAGACATCAAAAAACAATTTGCTAAATATTTCTGTTGAAGTAAAAAAAGGTATAATTACAAATTTAAAAATTATAGGAACAAAAGATTTTAGCACAATTGAAAATTTATTAGTAGGTGTGAAACACAAAAAATCAGATATTTTAGGTTTAATTAAAGATATTGAAATAGAAAATATTTCAAAAGAAGAATTTTTAGAATTATTTTTTTAATGTAAATAATTATATTTGTGATAAATAATGAACAGTTGAAAAAAAATCTTTTCGTAATAAATCCCAATGCTGGAGTTAAAGCCAGAATTAATATAGCTGAAAGCATTAACAAATGGCTTGATGGAAAGGCATTAGCTGAATTTCTTTATTGGGAAAACGCAAGTTTTGATATTTCAAAAGCTGTTACAGAGAAAATTAAAAAAGAAAATTTTGATGCAGTTGTTGCAGTAGGTGGCGACGGAACAGTTAACAATGTAGCAAAAGCAATAATTAACACAAATATTCCTTTTGGAATTTTACCTATGGGTTCTGGGAATGGTCTTGCAAGACATTTAAAAATTCCAATGAATTTGCAAAAAGCTATTAATGTTATTATTGATGGAAACGCCAAGCTAATAGACTATTGCACTATTAACAATGTCCAATTTTTTTGCACATCTGGTGTAGGCTTCGATGCACATATTGGTCAGCTTTTTGCAAATTCTAAAACCAGAGGTTTTAAAACTTATACTAAAATAGTTTCATCAGAATTTAAAAAATACAAAGCAGAGAAGTATAAAATAATTGCCGATGGTAAAGAAATTAACACCGAAGCGTTTTTAATTACCATTGCAAATGCTAACCAATATGGCAATAACGCATTTATTTCGCCTCTTTCAAATATTTCGGATGGACTTATGGATGTTGTTATTTTAAAACCTTTTAATTTGATTTATTCACCATTAATAGTTTCGAGGTTATTTTTAAAAAAAATGCATAATTCAAAATTTGTTCAAACTTTTAAAGCAAAAAATATTATTATTTACAGAAACGAACAAAAACCCATTCATTTTGATGGAGAACCTTATATAATGGGCAAAGAACTGATTTTTAAAATATTTCGTAATTCGTTAAAAGCAATTATTCCAAAAAAATAAATATTTTTGTGAATTATAAGGCAACCAAATTGACCTTAAAATTGACTTACTAATAAAAATAAATATTTATGAGAACTTCAATCATCGTTTTTTCGATTTTAATTTTATTTAGTGCGAAAAATATATTCGCCCAAAATAATAGTCTTACAGTTAAAATAAACAAAATTTCAAATGATTTTTATTCAGTAAATGAACAAGATAAGCATTTAGTTTCATTTGAAATAATTGGTATTAAAAGTAATAAACAAGCCGAAAATCTTCTGAAATCTGTTCGGGGATATAGGGGTGTTGAAAATTTTAATCTTTCACAAATAAGTGAAACTAACAACTGGCAAGCAACAGCAGTGTTTTATAAATACGCTAAAGAAGATTATTTCAAATACTTTTTTAAGTTTATGAAAGTAAATGAATTAATAATTGACAGTAATAAAGTATTAATTGAAAATTTATAACATTATGAAACATACATTATTAAAATCTGTAATAATTTTATTTTCAATACTTATTGTAAATAAATTAAATGCTCAATTAGTTGTTAATACTGGGCAAACACCTACTCAATATGTTCAAAATGTATTAGTTGGCGGAGGCGTTTTAGTAAATAATGTTACCTTTGTTGGTAGTACATCAGGTCCAAATTGGCAAATAGGCGAATTTAGCAATGGAAGCACAACAAATCTTGGAATCAATAATGGTGTTGTTATTTCTTCAGGTAATGTAACAGTTATCCCAAATGCTTCTTCACAACAATTAGATAATGGCTATGGAACTAGTGGAGATGTAGATTTAGACGCATTAGGTGCAGGCACTACTTATGATGCTGCTGTACTTGAGTTTGATTTTCAACCTTTATCTAATACAATAAATTTTAAATATGTGTTTGCATCAGAAGAATACAACGATTACGTAAATTCTTCCTATAACGATGTTTTTGGTTTTTTTATTAGTGGACCTGGGATTACAGGACCTTATTCAAACAACTCAGATAATATTGCACTTATTCCCTTTACAACAAATTTTGTTTCAATTAATAATGTGAATAATGGTGGTCCAACTAGTGGTTGTGCTTCCGGACCTTGTACTAATTGTGCATATTATTTTGATAATTGTAATGGTACCACAATTATTTATGATGGTTTCACAACTGTTTTAACTGCTACTGCAACTGTTCAGCCATGCCAATGGTATCACATTAAACTTGCAGTGAGTGATGTTGGTGATGGTGTGTATGATTCAGGCGTGTTTCTCGAAGCAAATAGCTTTTCATCCGATGCTGTTAATCTTGTTTCGTATTACACAAACCCTATACTTGGTTTAAGCGCAATAGAAGGATGTTCAGATGGTTTAATAAGTTTTACATTAAATAGTCCTGCAACTGTTAATGATACAGTTTATTTTACGATAAGCGGAACTGCAACAAATGGTATTGATTATACTACAATTCAAAGTTACGTTATAATTCCAGCAGGTTTCGATTCAACTGCAATTATTATTAATGCTGTAATGGATGGGTTAACCGAAGGTACCGAAACTGTTATTTTACATGTTCAAACTTCTTCGTGTGGAACACAAGATATAACTATAAATATTACAAACAATACCCCTATACAGGCAACGGTTACATCAGACCAAACAATTTGCGATGGAAATCAACCGGTTAGTTTTAGCGTTGCCGCTACCGGCGGAGTTTCTCCAATTGGGTTTGTGTGGAGTAACGGATTAGGCACTAATTCAAATATAACAACAAGCCCGCCTGTTGGAGTTAATACATATACTGTAACTGCTACCGATGCATGCGGAGCAACAAAAAAAGATAGTGTTGTTATAACTGTTAATCCAACCCCAACTGCAACATTTACTGTTGAAAGTCCAATTTGTGCTGGCGATTCTTCTTCAATTGAGTACACAGGTGTTGGTGGAACAACTTTTACATGGAACTTAAATGGAGCAACAATTTTATCGGGAACTCCAAGTTCTGGAAATCCGTTTACAATTACATGGAATACCGCAAATACTTATGCTATAACATTATCGGTAACAAATAACGAGGGTTGTGTAAGTGCACTCGAAACTCACTATATTCAGGTGCTTGGTGCAGGTACTCCAAACTGTTGTATTGCACCTACACCCGATGCTGGTCCAAATTTACAGTTTTGTGGTCTAATGGGGCAATTTCAAGCTGCAACTCCCGACGACCCAAGTTACGTTGGCACATGGAATCAATTAACAGGTACCGGAGTTTCAACTTATGGTGATAATCATTTAATAAACTCAACTATTACTGTTTCTTTATCTGGTACATATACATATCAATGGAATGAAGTAAACGGTCCTTGTGACTCTGCTGACGTTGTTTCAGTAACTTTTATTCAAAATCCCATTGCTAATGCTGGTCCAGACTCGTCGTTATGTGGATTAAATTACAACATGCTGGCTCAACCAAGTACAGGTACAGGCACATGGACAGGTACAGGAATTATTACTCCAAACGCTCCAAATTCTGCAGTAACAGTAGTTGCTTATGGTTCTTATACTTATGCATGGACAGAAAACAATTCGGGTTGTGTAAGTAGCGATACTGTAATAATTAACTTTTTGCAAGTTCCTAATGCCAATGCAGGTCCAGATGATTCGGGTTGTGGTTTTAATGCTACTTTATCAGCAGATAGTACATATCCAGGTTTTTGGACTGGACCTCCCAGTGTTATTTATGTTGATGGAGATACTCTTCCAACAACGGGCATAATAATTCCAACTTATACAGGTTCTTCATATACAGCAACATTTACATGGCATGCGCATAATGGAAGTTGCACAGATAATGATGATGTTAATATTACTTTTATTCGCCCTCCTCATGCCGAAGCGGGTAACCCACAAGATGTTTGTGGTACATTAGCTCAGGTTTTTGCTGATACTATTGGTTCTGGTCTTACTTCGGGATATTGGACAGTTAATCCATTAGGACCACAACTTACATCAATTGTTCCTTATGGCTCTAATGTTGATATTTCAAGTTTAGGAAGTTCTGTTTTTCACTTATCAGTTGCTAATTTTTATTTTATTTTCTTTGCTCAAAATGGACAATGCGTTGGTTCAGATACAGTAAAAGTTACATTTTATGATGTGCCTGTAGCTTATGCAGGTGCCGATGATTCTATTTGCGGTAAATCTTATAATTTGAATGTAAACTGGAGTATAGATAATCCTGTTGGGCAATGGTCAGCAATTTCTGGTCCCGGAACAGCAAACTTCGTTAATCCTACAAATAATGCCACATCTGTTACAGTAACTCAATTTGGAGTTTATGAATTTGTTTGGAAAGAATCAAATGCATTTCATACCATTTGCTCCGACCGCGATACAATTGTGGTTAATTTTAAAACTATTCCAATGCCCGATGCCGGATTAGATTTTGGAGTTTGCGGTAAATTTGCTTACATCTGTGCCGATACTACTGTTGCAGATGGGAGCTGGAGTTGCCCTACTAGTGGAGTAGCTTATTACGATGCTCCAATAGATTCAATTAATTATTATGATGCAAGTAACCAATATATTCCTTGTACATGGATAAGATACCTTTCTGAAAACGATACAGTTACAATGTATTGGTCAGAGTTTAACGGAGTATGTTCGGGTTACGATTCTATAAATGTTTACTTTGGAACTATCCAAACAGCTTTACAAAATGTGGACCCAACTGATACTTTTGTTTGCGGACCAACTTTCTATCATTTGAGTGCACAACAACCTGCTGAAGGTTATGGTTATGGTTACTGGATTGATACAGTAGCAAATACAGTTTTTTCGCCAAGTCCCAATAGTAATCAGAATCTAACTGCAACAATAGATACAGGAGGAACAAGTTATTATGGATGGCATCATTTTTACTGGATAACAAATAATGGGGGTTGTCGCGATACATCTACTGTAGTTCCGGTATTGTTTATTGAGAATCCTGTTGCAAATGCCGGCTTAAATTATTGGCCCGGATTATTTGGTCCCAACAATGAAATAAAAACTGATACTGTTTGCGGTTTGTCGTGGCAAATGGGAGCAATTCCTTCGGTAGGAACTGGAACATGGTACTCAGGTACGGGTGTTCACTTTGGTACAATCATAGGACCACCAACTTCGTCAATATATAATGATAGCGTGTATTTATCAGCTTCCGGTGGTTATACAGTATTTGGTACACCAAAATATCGCGAATTTATTTGGCAGGAGAATAACAACGACTGTTTCGACAGCGATACAATCCGTTTATATTTTGCACCATACCCGAGCGGTCAGTTTGCCGTAACAATTCCACAATGCCGCCACGACAGCTCAATGATTATTGCAACAACATGGAATTTACCAAATAATGTTGATTATGGTATAACAAATTTCTATTGGCAATATCCAAACGGGGTTTTAGATTCATCAATTGCAAATCCAAATAGTTCTGATACAATTTTTGTAAGCTGGGCAACAGGCGAACAACATCCTGTAACATTAATCACAACAAATCAATGGGAATGTCAGAGTGGAACTGCAACTCATAATGTAGTAGAGCCGCTTCCATTTAGTCCTATTTACGATTTAATCGAAGCATCATGCGGATTATGTAATGGTGAAATAGAATTAAGTACTTCATACATAAATCCTTCAAATGACACCCTTACAAATTATTACACATTTAATTGGACAGATTCAATTTTCGGAAATTCACCAGCTCTTATTCAGGATAGTTTGTGTCCATTAACTTCTTACGGAATAATTGTAAACGGACAATCACTTTCGCCTGATGCAACACCCGGTTCGTATTGCCACGACTCAATTGCAATTTTTATGCCCGATACCGGTTATGTAAATGCACAATTTGATACATTAACACTTGAGCAAAATCAGGCAGCACCATACAATGTACAATTTATAAATACTTCAACTGGTGGTCGTAAATATTCGTGGAGAATTTATGATGAAACAGGTGAACTTATATACACAAGCACATTAGAAGATCCAACTTACAATTTCGAAGATGAAGGTTGTT
>Ga0154308_1037_pt1 | contig 34972 bp, 24 predicted proteins | sample RifGroA2_FD_105602 | JGI IMG/M metagenome (GOLD analysis project Ga0154308, IMG submission 105602) | Bacteroidetes bacterium GWA2_32_17
GGTGGTGAAAAAAGAAAAATAAAAAAAAATACACAATTAGAATTTACAATGACTTTAATTTCCAATGAGGGTTTTTAAGGTTCGACTATTTAATTTATTATCACTTTTTTTGAGATAATACCTTTTGCACTTGAAATTTTTAAAATATACATTCCTTTCTGTAAATTACTGACGTCTAATTGCTTATATGTGTAATTTGAATTTAATGTAATTTCATTTTGAGAAATTACTTTACCAAACAAATCAACAAGTTGAATGGCTGCTTTATTATTAACATTATGAATAATAATATTAATAAAGTTATTTGCAGGGTTTGGGAAAATAGTACAATCAATAATATTATTTTGCAAGTAACTGCTAACTAACACATCACTCATTTGAGCAAGAAAAATATCATCGTTACCATATCCAGGTAAAGAATCATTTTCCCAAAAAAGCATATTGTTATAAGTTCCGGTAGCATATAATTTTTCTGAATTTGAAAATGCAACCGAAGAGCAATTATCAATATTAATACTACCAAAACTTTTAGCAAAAAAGAAATTTCCGGAACTGTCGAATTTTGCAATATACATATCGCTATTGCCAATAGAAACGATAGAATCGTTATTAAAAAAAGCAGTATCTTTAAAGTTGCCACCTATAAAAAATTCATTATTTAAAGTGTTGCACATTGTTAAACAATCATCATCATTGTTGCTACCTGCTTGTTTTACCCAAACAAAATTTCCGGTTGGGGTATATTTTGCAATAAAAATATCGGAATTGCCATTCGATACAAGATTTTGATTTTCGATAGTAACCGAACCATAAAATAATCCCGACAAGTAAATATTATAATCGTTGTCGGTGCTGATAGAATTAAAGAAAGTACCTTGTGATTGTTTTACCCAAAGGAAATTGTCGTTATTGTCGTATTTTGCAAAATAATTAAATCCATTTGAATTATAAATTATAGTATCAATAAAGTCTGCATTATCAAATACTAATCCATTTATATAATAGTTGCCGGCATTATCAATGTGAATAAAACCTGAGTGAACGCAATCCAATCCGGAAATTTTTCTCGCACCAATTAAATTTCCTAAATCGTCGTACTTTGCTATAAAAACAGAATGTATAAATGGTAAATTATGTAATATTGTGTTGTTGCCAATAGTTAAACTATCTTCAAACATTCCATCAACATATATTTCATCGTTTGAATTAATGGCTATGCTGTATGCAATTGCAAAAGAATTGCTGACTGCGGTTCTTACCCATAAAAACTGTCCATAAGTATCGTACTTTGCTAAAAAGGCAGTTTTTAAATTAATTGGACCTGCCACAACTGTGTCGCCAATTATAAGAGTATCTAAAAAATTACCAGCTATGTATATATTGTTTTTTGTGTCGGAAGCTATGCTTCTGCTAAATAAATCATTAGTTGAAGTAGCTTGTTGAACCCAAATTAATTCACCACTTTCGTTATATTTTGCGACAAATAAATCGAAATTATGAGAAGTTAAATTTGTTGTGTCAAATGTTGCCGATTGTTCAAATTCGCCGGTAATGCAAATGTTATTTTCTAAATCGGTAGTAACATAACGGCTTGCATCAAGCAATAATCCGCCTGCTTTATTTATCCAATTAAAGTTTCCAGTTTGAGAAAACAATAAATTAGTAGATAAAAAACAAAGCACAAATAATATGTTTGTGAATTTATTCAATTTTAATATTTAAGTCTTAACAGGTTTTAAAAACCTGTTAGGTCAATTATAAAATTATTCTTCTATTATTACAATTTTTTCAATTTCATCATCTTGTCTAATAGCATCAATAACTTCAAGTCCTTTGTAAACTTTACCAAAACATGTGTGATGCCCGTCTAAATGGGCAGTATTTTCTCTGCTATGACAAACAAAAAATTGTGAGCCACCGGTGTCTTTACCGGCGTGAGCCATAGAAAGAACGCCGCGGTCGTGGTATTGATTGCCGCCATTAAGTTCGCATTTAATTTTATAATCGGGTCCGCCTGTTCCATCGCCTTTTGGGCAACCGCCCTGAATTACAAAATTTGGAATAACTCTATGAAAAGTTAATCCGTTGTAAAATCCTTTGTTGGCTAAATCGCAAAAGTTTTTTACTGTATTTGGTGCGTCATTTTCGTAAAACTCAACGTACATAACACCTTTTTCGGTATGAATTTCTGCTTTTTTCATTATGTTTATAATTAAAATTGTAAAGCAAAGTTACAAAAAATGCTAATATTATTTAGATTTATCTTATTAAACAATTTTAATCTTCAAGGTTTCCAAATTTACCAGTATAATAATCGTCAATAGCATTCTGAATTTCTTCGTCAGTATTCATTAAAAAAGGACCATGGGCTGCAATAGGTTCATCAATTGGTTCACCACTTAAAACTAAAAACGTGCAATTTGTTAATGCGTTAAATAAAATTTTCGTTCCTGAATTTTTAAATAGAATAAAATTGTTTTCAAGTACGTTTTGCTCATTAATTATTGAGTTGCCTTCAATCATTAAAATACCAGTATTGTAATTTTCAGGCAATTCAATTTTTAAAGCTACAGATTTATTCAATTTAATATCGTAAACATTTATTGGCGAAAAAGTATATGCAGGTCCTGCAATATCTTTGAATTTTCCAGCAATTACATTCAAAATACCATTGTTATCGGGCAAATTATATTTTCCAAATGTGTTATATGTTATAGGTTGATATTTTGGCGTTGTCATTTTATATTTTGCAGGTAAGTTAACCCATAATTGCACCATTTGAAATACGCCACCTTTTTTGCTAAATTCTTTTTCGTGATATTCTTTATGTAAAATTCCTGAACCGGCTGTCATCCATTGCACATCTCCTTCGCCAATAACACCATGATTGCCTTTGCTGTCGTGGTGTTCAACTTTCCCTTTATAGGCAATTGTTACAGTTTCGAAACCTCTGTGTGGGTGAACTCCAACGCCTCTTGGTTTTTCGCTTGGAGCAAATTCAGTTTTTGCATTGTAATCAAGAAGAAAAAATGGCGACATTCTTTTTTCGGAATTTATTCCCTCTGGAAAAATTCCATTTACTTTAAATCCATTACCAACCCAATGGTATGGAGGTGGAGGAATTATTGACTCTATTATTTTCATTTTGCTTAAAGGATTATTCATGATATTTTAATTTTTTATTAAATAAGTCCAATCTAAAAAGGTTTGAAAATCGGGAAAAGTTAAAAATCAGATTTGTCCCTTACCCTAAAGTGAGTCTGATTTTCAACATTTTCCCTTTAGGGCTTAGGGTAAAAAAATGTTGAAAATCTTTAACCAAATTCTTTTTAAACCAAACTCATAAATGTAAGTATATATTTGAAAATTACATTAAAAAATTATATTTTAACTATCTTTGCACAAAAATTTAAAAACATGAATGATACAATGACAGAAACTTTAAATTATAAAGTAAAAGATATGTCCTTAGCAGATTGGGGACGTAAAGAAATTAAACTTGCTGAAACCGAAATGCCGGGACTTATGTCGCTTCGCAAAAAACACCGACAAGCAAAACCATTAAAAGGTACACGAATTTCCGGCTCATTGCACATGACAATTCAAACTGCTGTTCTTATCGAAACACTTGTTGAGCTTGGTGCAGATGTTCGTTGGGCAAGTTGTAATATCTTTTCAACACAAGACCATGCAGCCGCTGCAATAGCTACTACAGGAGTTCCGGTTTTTGCGTGGAAAGGCGAATCATTAGAAGAATATTGGTGGTGCACAATGCATGCATTATCTTTTAAAAATGGGCAAGGACCAACGTCAATAGTTGATGATGGTGGCGATGCTACTTTGTTGCTCCATTGGGGAATAAAAGCCGAGAAAAATCCTGAGTTTTTAAAATATCCATCTTTAACTCACGAAGAACAAATAATTAAAAACACGATTTCTGAAGCTTTAGCACAAAATAAAAATTATTTTAGCCAGTTAGCTAAAGATATGAAAGGTGTTTCAGAAGAAACTACTACTGGAGTTCATCGTTTATATCAGATGTTTGAAAAAGGCGAATTGCTTTTTCCAGCAATAAACGTAAACGATTCTGTAACAAAATCTAAATTTGATAATTTATACGGTTGTCGCGAATCATTAGCCGATGGAATTAAACGAGCTACCGACATAATGTTAGCTGGTAAAGTTGTTGTCGTTTGCGGTTATGGCGATGTTGGTAAAGGTTGTGCAAAATCAATGCGTAGTTACGGTGCAAGAGTTATTGTAACCGAAATTGACCCAATTTGTGCATTACAGGCATCAATGGAAGGATTTGAAGTAACAACTTTAGAAGATGCTATTTCCGAAGGGAATATTTATGTTACAACAACAGGCAATTGCGACATTATTAAAGCAGAAGATATGCAAAAAATGAAAAACGAAGCAATTGTTTGCAACATCGGACATTTTGATAATGAAATTCAAGTTACACAATTAGAGGCACTTCCCGGGATTAAAAAAAATAACATTAAACCACAGGTTGACCAATATATTTTTGCCGACGGTCATTCCATTATTTTATTAGCCGAAGGACGTTTGGTTAATTTAGGTTGTGCAACAGGTCATCCATCTTTTGTTATGAGTAATTCTTTCACAAACCAAACTTTAGCTCAAATTGATTTGTATAAAAATAAATATAAAATCGGAGTGTTTCGTTTACCAAAATATTTAGACGAAGAAGTTGCACGTTTACATTTAGAACATATTGGAGTAAAATTAACAAAACTCACAAAAAAACAAGCCGATTATATTGGTGTTCCTGTTGAAGGTCCATATAAAGCCGACCATTATCGCTATTAAAAACATATTGCATAATAAATGAAAATAGCATTAGTAACAGGTGGTTCAAGAGGAATTGGCAGAGCAATTTGCACAAAATTAGCTTTTATGAGGTTTCATGTTATAATAAATTACCATAACAACGAAAACGAAGCACTTGTTACACTCGAAAATGTTAATAAATCTGGCAGTTCTGGTGAGTTACTAAAGTTTGATGTTGGAAATTCTGTTGAAGTAGAAAATGCACTTGAAAATTGGCAAAAAACAAACCCTGATAAATACATTCAAGTATTAGTAAATAATGCAGGTATTAGAAAAGATGCACTAATTATTTGGATGGATAACAATTCTTGGAATGATGTTATAAATACTAATTTGAATGGATTTTTTTATACAACTCGTTTTTTAATTAAAAATATGATTGTTAATAAATTCGGAAGAATTATAAATATTGTTTCACTTTCGGGATTAAAAGGATTGCCTGGTCAGGTAAATTATTCAGCTGCAAAAGGTGCAATAATTGCTGCAACAAAAGCGTTAGCTCAGGAAGTTGGAAAAAAGAAAATTACTGTTAATGCAATTGCACCAGGTTTTATAAGTACCGACATGACAGCCGATTTAGACCAACAACAACTTAAGTCAATGATTCCGCTTAATCGTTTCGGAACTCCCGAAGAAGTTGCCGAATTAGCTGGGTTTTTAGCATCCGAAAACTCCTCTTATATCACTGGTGAAGTGATTTCGATAAATGGAGGATTATATACTTAACTGGCAATAATTAAATGAAAACATATAAGGGTCAAAGGGGAAACGATTAAAACTTGGTATTTGATTCTTGTAACTTGGTATTTGGTATTTGGTATTTGGTTCTTGGTATTTGTAACTTGGTATTTGGTATTTGATTTTTTTTTTGACGCTGATTGACGCGGAAAACGCTGATTGTTGTTTTTAACTTCGTTATTCAGTATTCGTTATTCAATATTCGATATTAGTTGTTTTTTTTTGACGCTGATTTGTTAATAGTTGAAAGGTTTGAGGTTTCGGGTTTTTGGTATTTGGGACTTGGTATTTGGGACTTGGTATTTGGTATTTGGTTCTTGGGACTTGGTTTTTGGAGTTTTATTTTTAAAGCGATTTTTATTTTATATAAATAGTAAATTATGAGACGAGTTGTTATAACAGGGTTAGGAATTTATTCAACAATAGGCAAAAATCTTGATGAAGTTAAAGATTCTCTTTATCATGGTAGAAGTGGGATTATCCTTGACACAGAAAGAAAAAAATACGGTTATCAGTCGGGATTAACTGGTTTTGTTGAACGCCCACAATTAAAAGGAATACTTGACCGCAGAGCAAGAGTTAGTATGCCCGAGCAAGCTGAATATGCTTATATTTCTACACTCGAAGCATTAAAAAATGCTAAAATGAGTCAGGATTTTCTTGATAATAATGAAGTGGGCATATTGTTCGGAAATGATAGTTCTTCTATTCCTGTTATAAATGCAATTGATATAATACGTGAGAAACACGACACACTTTTAGTAGGTTCAGGTTCTGTGTTTCAATCAATGAACTCTTCTGTAACGATGAACTTAGCTGTAATTTTTAAACTTAAAGGTGTAAATTTTACAATAAGTGGTGCTTGTGCAAGTGGTTCGCATGCAATAGGAATGGGATATTTTTTAATAAAACACGGTTATCAGGATAGAGTAATTTGTGGTGGTGCACAGGAAGTTAATCTTTTTTGTGTAGGAAGTTTCGACGGTTTAGGTGCATTTTCTAAACGCGAAAACGAACCGATAAAAGCTTCACGACCATTCGACAAAAATCGCGATGGGCTTGTTCCAAGTGGTGGTGCTGCAACTGTGATTATAGAAGATTATGAAAGTGCTGTAAAACGCGGTGCACCTATTTTAGCCGAAGTTATTGGATATGGATTTTCATCTGATGGAAAACATATATCAATCCCTGATGTAAATGGACCCGTTAGAGCCATTCAAAATTCTTTGAAAGACGCAAATATTTCGCCCGACAAAATAGATTATATTAATGCCCACGCAACATCAACACAAATTGGTGATATGAACGAGGCAAAAGCAATTGATACAATTTTTGGAAAAACTAAACCTTATATTAGCTCAACAAAATCGATGACCGGGCACGAAATGTGGATGGCAGGAGCAAGCGAAATTGTTTATTCAATGATAATGCTTCAAAATAATTTTATTGCTCCAAATATAAATTTTGAAGAACCTGATGAAATAACTCAAAAATTAAATATCGTTAAACAAACTGTAAATAAAGAAATTAACATATTCCTTTCCAATTCATTCGGATTTGGAGGCACAAATTCGGCTCTAATTGTAAAGCGTTTCAAGTAATCAAACATTTTTTTTGAAAAACATGTGTTAATTGCTAAATTAATGTACTGATTATTATTTAAAATAAATATAATTTAATTATTAATTCGCAAATTACCTGATTATTAATTTGTTAATAGGCAACTATAAATTTCAATGATTTTTGTTGATTATTTCAATATATATATATCTTTGATGTATAATAACCATTAAAAATTTTAATATGAAAAAACTTTCTGTTTTAGTATTGTTGGTGACATTTAGTTTCGGACTATTTGCTTCGCCGGTTTCGCTTGAGCATGCAAAAAGCGTTGCCAATAACTTTTATACCTATTACTCTGCTAAAAGTAATGTAGCAGTTTCTGATGTGATTACATATAAGAAAGAGGGAATAAATACTTTTTATGTATTTATATACGAGTCCGGTGGTTTTGTAATCGTTTCTGCCGACGATGCAGTTATCCCTGTATTAGGTTATTCCACTACCGACACATTTAACAAAAACAACATTCCTGTTAATTTAAAAAGCTGGTTAGAATCTTATAGCGACCAAATTAAATTCATTGTTGACCAAAATCTTAGCAATGCAGAAACTGTAAAAGAATGGAATAAAATAAAAAATAATCAGTTTGAAAAATCAACTCAAGCTGTTAGCCCGCTTTGTTCAACAATATGGGATCAATCTTCTCCTTATAATCAATTATGCCCGACAAATACTTATACAGGATGCGTAGCAACTGCTATGGCTCAAATAATGAAAAAATGGGATTATCCCACAACTGGTGTCGGAACTCATTCATATACAGACCCCACTTATGGTACATTAACCGCTAATTTTGGTGCTACTACTTATGATTGGGCTAATATGCTCGACAGTTATTTAGGCAGTTCAACTGCTACACAAAAAACTGCTGTAGCAACTTTAATGTTTCATTGCGGAGTATCTGTAAATATGAGTTATGGCACGAGTGGTTCGGGTGCTTATTCGTGGGATGTACCAGCAGCTCTTATAAATTATTTTAATTATTCACCAACAGCCGAAATTAAATTTTTAGCCGATTTCACATCTCCAAATTGGATTACAATGTTGAAAGGCGAATTAGATGCTGCTCGTCCAGTATATTATTCTGGAACCGATGGAAGCGCTGGTCATGCTTTTGTTTGCGATGGCTATAATGCCAGCAATCAGTTTCATTTTAACTGGGGATGGTCGGGTTGGTCGAATAATTATTATGCAATAGGAAGTTTAAATCCAAGTGGAAATAATTTTAATTTAGATAATTCTGCAATTGTTAGAATTACCCCACCATCATCAGCACCTATTGCCGATTTTGTTGCTGATAATGTTACTCCTCTTATTGGTGGTTCGGTAAATTTTACAAATAACTCAACAAACAACCCTACAACATATAGTTGGATTTTTGATGGTGGAACTCCTTCTACTTCAACATTACAAACTCCTCCTGCTATTACTTATAATACAGGTGGTTATTATCAGGTATCTCTTACTGTAACAAATGGCAATGGAACCGACACAAAAGTAAGAAGTTCATATATTAATGTTGGCGGAACTCCTTCTGCATGGATTAAACAAAATTCTGGTTTTACAGTTGCTTCACGTGGAATTGAGCAAATATTTATTGTTAATCCTTATACAGTTTGGGCAACAGCTTATGATGGCGTGTCACCAACAACTTATATTAGAGAGTTTACACGTACCGTTAATGGTGGAATTACTTGGACTCCCGGTACAATTACTTTCACAAACTCAACAGCTTATGGTGTTTCAAATATTTTTGCTTTTAACGATACCATTTGTTATGCTTGTATGTTTCCTATTACGGGAACAGGTGGAAGAATTGTAAAAACTATTGATGCCGGATTAACCTGGACAGAACAAACAACAGCTCCTTTTACTAATAGCTGGGCTGATTTTGTACATTTCTTTAATGTTAATGATGGTGTTTGTATGGGCGACCCAACTGGTTCGGGTGCCGATTTTGTAATTTACACAACCACTAATGGTGGTACTAATTGGGTTCAAGTTCCTTTAGCAAATATTCCTAATTGTTCTGGTACCGAAGCTGGAATTGTAAACTTTTATGATGCAGTTGGAAGTACTATTTGGTTTGGAACAAGTCTTGGCAGGGTTTATAAATCAGTTGATAAAGGGTTAAACTGGACAGTTGCTAATTCTGGTACCGGCAGTAATCAAACTACAGTAGCTTTTAAAGATGCCAACACAGGTATTGCTATACTTGCTGCTTCTCCTTATACAATGAGAAGGACTACTGATGGTGGCACAACTTGGGCAACTGTTGTACCAACAGGTTATTATGTAAAATATCCACACATTGATTTTGTTCCAGGAACTTCTTCTATGTGGTTTGATGTAAGTGCAGGATCTGGAAAAGGCTCTTCATATAGCTTAGACGATTGCACTTCTTTTTTAAATATAGATACTGGTTCTACTCAATATACTTGCGTAACAGCATACGATTATAATACAGCATGGGCAGGTGGCTTTAATTTAGGTGCTTCTGATGGTGGAATTTACAAATGGAATAGCTCAATTTTATTATCAATGCCAGAACCTGCAAAACAAATTGCAGATGAAATCAGGATTTATCCTAATCCAACTAACGATTTTGTAAATGTTGAGTTTCCATCTGTATTAAAATCAAAAGTTATAGTAAACATATATAATGTTTTAGGCAAAAAAATTCTTTCTCAAGAAATTCAGTCGGGAACAAATATTACTAAAATTAATCTTTCGGGAAACAATGCAGGAGTTTATTTGTTAACTATTGATGATGGCTCAAAAGTTATTACAAAACGAATTTCTAAAATTAAATAAAGAAATATTTATTATTAAAAAACCACAACAATTATTTGTTGTGGTTTTTTATTTTATTAAACTTTAATAAATTAAGAAATAACTTTTGATAAAACTCTAATAATTGTTTTTCTTGAAATTCTTTCAACTACTACCTTCCCAATTTTTTCGATAAAAACAAAATGTAAATATTTGTTGTCGTTTTTCTTGTCATACGTCAATAGTTTTTCGAAATTTTTAAAGTCTAATTTGCAAGTTGTTGGAAGATTATAATATTCAAGCATTTTAATTGTTTTATCAGTTGTAGCTGCGTTGCATTTGTTTAAATTCTCAGATATTTTAGAAGCTAATACCATCCCAATACCAACTGCTTCACCATGTTTTAAGTTTTTCGAAATTTCTATAATGTGTCCAAAAGTATGACCGAAATTTAAAATTCTGCGAAGTCCTTTTTCTTTTTCGTCGGCTGTTACAAATTTTACTTTTGTTTGAATTGATAACCTTAAAATTTCATCGTTTATTTTTTGCGATTTATTGTTTTTCAATTTGTTAAAAAAATCATCTCCCGAAATAATAGCATGTTTAATTATTTCTGCTATACCATTTCTGTATTCTTCTTCGGGCAGTGTTTCGAGAAAGTTTTTATCAATAATTATTGTTTCGGGTTGGCTAATTATTCCAATTATATTTTTGTGATTTTTATAATTTACTCCGTTTTTACCACCAATTGCTGCATCGGTCATTGCTAAAAGCGTAGTAGGTATTAAAATAAATGGCAATCCACGATAAAATGTTGAGGCAACGTATCCTGCAATATCACAGGTTATTCCGCCTCCAATTGCAACTATGTTAGTTGTTCTATCTGCATTTAATTTAATTAGTTCGCTATAAAGATATTCAACTGTATTTAATGATTTTTGTTTTTCGCCGGCATTTATACATATTACCGAAGAAAGTTTTTCAATTTCGGGATAAAGTAAAAAAATATTTTTATCGCAAATTATTATAAACCTTTTATTTTTTAATGTTTTTTTTAAAACATTAATATAATTACCAAAAACAATCTCTGTTTTGGTTGATTTATAATTAATTGTAAAGCTTCTCATTCCTTTGCTATAAACTGTATAAAGTTAAAACCTTTAAATTTTAATTATTCAAAGCGTTAATTATAAACAGCAAAAATAGTATAAATGTGTTAATTACAATGAGCAAAATAATGTTACTTTAAAACCACTATTTTTTCAACTTTAAAAAAGCTTTCTATCTTTAATGTAACAAAATACACACCATCAGGCAATTTTGAAATGTCTATTACGTTTTCGCTATTATTTTCGATTTTTGTGAAAACATTAGTGCCATCTGTTTTAAATAAGATTAATTCAATAGGCTTGTTAATGGTTCCATTTAAAGAAATGTGAACGGAGTTTACAGCAGGATTTGGAAAAACTGAAATAGAAATATTCCTATCAATATTAGTTATTCCTGATGCTGGACCCCAAATTGAAGTTACCCATTCAGGATGGTCAATATAAGGGTTACGGTTATGTTGAACGGTGGTATAAATTGCGTTGTTTCTATTAATTTCTTTCTGGCTCACTGTGTCTTGAGCATTCCATTTTAAAAGTAAAGATAATGCCCATGGTTCAAAACAAGGAAATGAAGTGCCATCAAGCATAGCATCACCACTTGGGTCGTCAGTTTCCCAGCCTGCTACAATATTTTCGTATCGAGTAACCATGTAAAAATAAGTTCTTGCTAAATCGCCTTTATATTCATCCGCTGGTTCAAAAACAATATCTGTGTATCCGGGAAAAGTGCTGGTGCCTAATTTTGCATTGCCCCAAACTGTTCCAGATGAAGTTTCTCCGAAAGGGTAATTTGAATGAATTCCGTTTACTTTACCGTCTGTTGGATAAATATGAAATATATCAGAATTCATGGGAGAAACGTCTCCAAACCAGCTTTTGGGAAATGAATGCTCGTTGTTGTAACAATCGCAAATATTAGAATAACTTCCACATTGATCTGCAGAATAAGTAAAATAGCAATTGTCGGTATAAATATCCCATATTTTACCATCAGTACGCAAATCTGTATTGTCATACCATTCCCATAATGGATAAGATTGCACAGTATGTCCTTTAATAATATTATATAATGCTGTTTTTAAAGGTGCTCCTGTTAATCCTATTGCCGAATTATAATAACCTATCGGTGGCTGTGCTTTAATATTAAAAATAAATAGCGCAAAAATTATAATTAAAGAAAATTTTAAAATATTTTGCATGATGTAAATTTTTATCAAAAATACTGTATAAACTCGTATTCTGCAATTAATTTTTATAAATTGCAATAATATTTATTTCAATAGCTGAAATTAATCATTTTACATTGTTGACTTTTTTTGCTAATTTCGAGAAATATTTAACAATTTTACAAAACAAAAATAAATAAATTATATACTTATGACATTGATAATTAAAGGAAGTGGACTTACAATTGATGAAGTAGTTAACGTTGCCCGTAACGGAGAAAAAGTCGAATTGCATTCCGATTCAATATTAAAAATAAAAAAATGTCGTGCAATGCTCGAGAAAAAAATTGAGGCGCATGAAATAATGTATGGAATAAATACCGGAATTGGTGAGTTTTCTGAAGTGGTTTTAAATGATGAGCAAGTAAAAGAATTTCAAAAATACTTGGTTTATAATCATGCTGCTGGTATTGGTGATGCAATGCCTCTTGAGCATGTTCGTGCTGCAATGCTTAGCAGAATTAATGTTCATGCACACGGCAATTCTGGTTGCAGAATCGAAATAACTCAAACACTTGTTGAAATGTTAAATAAAGGAGTAACTCCTTTTGTTTGTAAAAAAGGCTCGGTTGGTGCTTGTGGCGATTTAGCACCAATGGCACAAATAGCACTTTTAATGATGGGCGAGGGGAATGCATATTATAAAGGTGAATACCTTACAGGAAAAGAAGCATTTGAGAAAGCTGGTATTCATGTTCCAGGGTTAATGGCTCGTGATGGTTTAGCTACAATTAATGGTGCAAATGTTTTAACTGGTATGAGTGCAATTTACTTGCACGATGTTAATAATTGGTTAAAACAAGCCGAAATTGCTTGTACAATGTCACTCGAAGCACTTAAAGCTAATTTTGGTCCTTATAATCATAAAATCCACGAAATACGTGGTTTTAGTGGTGCTATGCGAAGTGCAGCATCTATTCGTAAAATTGCTACCGATGGCGATTTGTTAGAAAAACGTATTAAAGTAAAAGTTCAGGATGCCTACAGCATGCGCTCAACGCCCCAGGTTATTGGTGCTGCTCACGATGCGATTGCTTATGCCCGTTCGCAAGTAGAAATTGAACTTAACGGAGTTGGCGATAATCCAATTTTCTTTCCCGATGAAAACATTCAACTTTCAGGTGCTAATTTTCAAGGTTCGCCAGTTTCGTTACCTATGGATATGATTGGAATTGCTGTAACAATGGTTAGCGTATTATCCGAAAGACGATTAAACAGGTTGAATAATCCTGCTTTAAGCGTTGGGTTACCACCATTTTTAACAAAAGGTGCAGGAATGTTTTCGGGCATGATGTTAAGTCAATATACTGCTGATATGCAAATAGTTGAGCAACGTATTTTATCGGCTCCTGCTTCTATTCAGTCAATTTCTGCTGCAGCCGACCAGGAAGATTTTGTTTCGATGGGAATGAATACTGCAATAAAAAATATTCAGATTTTAGATAATGCTTATGGCGTTTTAGGAATTGAATTTATGGCTGCTGCACAAGCTCTTGATTTAAGAGAAAAGTACGAAGAGAAATTCAAATTTGGTAAAGGAACTCAGGTTGCAAAAGATGTTATTAGAAAACATGTTGATTATTTAGAAATTGACCGCCCATTATACAAAGACCATAACAAAATGAAAGAACTTGTTGCAAGTTGCGAAATTTTGTACGAAGTTGAAAAAGCTGTGGGGAGTTTGGAGTAGTAATTGGTTTGTGAGGACACAAACCAAAGCGATGGGGAATAAAATTTATGGTCTGTGTGCCACTGACTATGTGAGTTGTAATTTGTTTGTGAGGACACGAAAAAGGCTGTGTTTTGTATATTGGTTCTTAAGGACACGAACCAAGGTGATGGGTGAAATTTTGCACGAAGTTGAAAAAGCTGTTGGGAGTTTAGAGTAGTATTTGGTTCGTGAGGACACGAACCAAGGCAATGGGTGAAGACACGACCCAAGGCAATGGGTGAGGAAACGAACCAAGGCGATGAGGAATAAGATTTATTAATCTGTGTGTTACAGACCATCGAAGAAAGTTTGGAATAAAAAATTAGTTTGTTATCTACAAACCAAGGTGCAAAGGAGAATAAAAAAGGGTGCAAAATTTTGCACCCTTTTTTGTTATTATTATATGCCTACATTAAAATTCGGTGTTTGTTAAAGAAAACTTCAAGTTCAAGGCTTGCGAAGTATCGAAAATGCGGAGTTTACTTGTGTAAATGAGCAATTTTCGATACAAGCATAACGAAGAAATTGATGTTTTCTTGCAAACACTATTTGTTTTCAGGTTTTAAATACACCTTAACATAATTCTTCATGTTAAAATACTTTGTAGCAGCATCTTTTATTTCTTCATTTGTTATAGCTTTTACATTATCTTTAAAGTCGGCAAACGATTTTTTTGGCTCATCGTAATAATAAAGATTTTCTAATTTTCGAACCCACCAATCGTTTTTCTTTAAGTCTGTTTCGCGTTCGCGAATAAGAGTTTCTTTAATTTTATTCATGTCTTCTTCGGTTGGACCATTTTTAACTATTTTATTCATTTCACTATAAATAACTTTTACAAGTTTATCCTGACGTTTTGGGTCGCAACCAAAAATTATTGTTAAACTATATTCCGATTTCGGGAATTTCTCTACTTGGTCGCGTACTTGCAAACCGTAAGTTCCACCTTCGTTTTCGCGAACAGTTTCGCGAAGTTTAATATCTAAAATACGAGCAAGCATTTTTTCAATTAAAATATTTTTCAACGACCATTCGAAGTCGGTATTCCAAACTAAACCGACAAATCCTTTTTCTTCAATGCCTTTGTTTACAATTTCTTCAACAATGCCTTGTGGAAATTTAGGATTTACATCTTTCCATGTTTCTTTTTGTCCTTTTGAAGGTAATCCGCCTAAATATTTTTGAAGTAATGGAATAATTGTTTCAGCTTCGAAGTTCCCAACGAAGAAAAATTTAGTTTCCGATGCATCGTCGAAACGCTCTTTATAAAATTCAAATGCTTTTTCAAGCTCAATTTTTTCGAGTTGTTCAACTGTAGGAATAACAATAGAACGAGGGTCGTTATGTGTAACCGTTTCGATAAGTTTTTTATAAAAAGCATATTGTGGGTTGTTAGCAACAAACATTAATTGTGATTTTATTTTTGAAACAAAAGCATCGAAAGCTTCTTTATCAGAACGTGGCTCGGTATAATACAAATAAATTAATTGCAATGTAGTTTCTAAATCGGCAGTTGCACATTTTCCACTAATGCCTTGCTTAAGTTCCGAAATATTGGGTCCAATTGATAAATCTTTACCTGCAAGTTTTTTACTTAAATCAGTTTTATTAAATTTTGAAATACCACTTTCGTCAACAATGTCAGCAGCAAACATTGCTGTTATAAAATCATCGTTGCTTGCAAGCGATGTTCCGCCAAGCGAATATGACGAAATTTTTATCTCGTTATTTTTAAAAGTAGTTGGTTTTAAAATTGCTTTAACTCCATTAGCAAAAGTAACTTCAGTATAATCAAGTTCGGCATTTACATTTTTGCTAATAATTTCGCTACCAATAGGAATGTTTGCTAAAATCGGGTCGCTCGAAACATTCTCGGTATAAGCTACTAACTCTTTTGTTTTAACACTCTTAATAATATTTAATAAATCGTCGGCAGCAGGTACTTTAATTTCTTCTTTTTTAGGTGCAGTAACCATAATCACCATATTTTTATCGCTTATCCATGTTTTAACAAGCTCATTTATTTCCTCAATTTTTATTTCGGGCATAAATTGTTTTGCTAATTCAAAGTTTTTTTGTGCTCCGGGAATTGGGTTTTCGGCTAAAAAATTATAAACATAATCCATCGCCAAATTTCCCGATTCGGTTTTATCAAATTCTTTGGCTTCCTTTTCGTATTGTGTTAAAATTTTAGCTTTTTGACGTTCAAATTCGCTTACTGTAAAGCCAAAACGTTTTACTCTTTCGTTTTCTGAAAGTAAAACTTCGAATCCTTGAGTAATTTGATTCTCTTTAGTTTGTGCATAAGCAAGATAAGCATCTTTTGAACGAGCTAAAAATTCTCCGTAATTTGTTCCGGCATAAACAAAAGGAGCATCGGGTTTTTGCATTAACTCATCAAGACGGTCGTTTAGCATACCTGTAAACAATTCGTGAACCATATAATTTTTGTAATCTCCAATTGTTTTTGTATTTTGTTTTGGATGTTTATAAAAGAACATTACATTACTTGATGTTGCTTCTTCATCTGTTTCTATACTAATGAGTGGTTCATCGTTATCGGGCAAGTCGTAAACTTCACGCTTGATAGGATTGGTGGGATTTGTTATTTTGCTAAAATGAGCTATTATTTTTTGTTCCATTTGTGCAATGTCAATATCGCCAACAATAACAACAGCCATTAAATTAGGACGATACCAAGTTTTGTAAAAATTTATTAAAGTCGGATGTTTAAATCCTTCAAGAACTTCTTTTGTGCCAATAGGAACTCTGTTTGCATATTTTGAACCTTTAAAAATTACAGGAAAAGATTTTTTTCTCATTCTATCATAGGCACCAAGTCCTAAACGACGCTCTTCTAAAACAACTTTACGTTCCTTATCAATTTCGATACCATCAAAAGAAACATTATGTGCCCAATCTTCAATAATCTGAAATCCTTTATCAACAAGTTCGGGTTCGTCGGTAGGTACTTTAAGCATATAGACGGTTTCGTCAAAACTTGTGTAAGCGTTAAGGTCAGCTCCAAAACGTATTCCCATTTTTTCAATTGTATTTACAAGATCATTTTTAGGAAAGTTTTTAGTTCCATTAAAACACATGTGCTCACAAAGGTGAGCAAGACCTTGCTGGTCATCATTTTCTAAAACCGAACCTGCATTTACTGCCAAACGAAGTTCAACACGATTTTCGGGTTTGCTGTTTTTTCGAATATAGTAAACTAACCCGTTATCAAGTTTCCCAATTTTAATGTTTGGGTCAATTGGCATTAATTGTTTTAAATCGGTATTGGTTTGAGCAATTGCTGCTACTGAAAAAATGCCAACAAATAAAAACAAAAACAAATTTTTTAATTTTCTCATGACTTTAAATTTTAATTGAAATATTATGACGAATATAAATTTTATTTGTTACAATTAGCTGATTAAATTATTTTATCAATAAGATAATGGTTTCTATCGGTAGAATTGCGGCTAACAAGCTCGGCTAAAAAGCCCGAAAGAAAAAGTTGAACGCCTAATATTACAGCAACTAAAGACAGGTAAAATAATGGTTGTTCGGTAACATTTCGGTATGGCAAATTATTTATAGCACAATAAATTTTTTCGACGATTAAGAAAATAGCAACTCCGCCACCGAGAATAAACATAATTGCACCCCAAATTCCAAAAAAGTGCATTGGTCGTTTTCCAAACCGGGTGATAAATGTTACAGAAAGCAAATCAAGTGGTCCGCGAATAAATCGTTCTAAACCAAATTTTGATTTTCCGTATTTACGTTCGTAGTGTGCAACAACTTTTTCGCCGATTTTTTTAAATCCAGCCCATTTGGCTAAAACAGGTATATAACGGTGCATTTCGCCATAAACCTCAACGCTTTTTATTACGTTTTTTTTGTATGCTTTAAGTCCACAATTCATGTCGTGGAGCTTAATTCCGCTAATTATTCTGACAGTAAAATTATAAAGCTTGCTGGGTAAATTTTTTGTTAAAACCGGGTCGTGGCGATTTTTTTTCCATCCCGAAACAATATCGTAATTCTCGTTTTTAATCATATTGTATAGTTCGGGAATTTCATTGGGGCTATCTTGTATGTCGGCATCCATTGTAATAACAACATCGCCTTGTGCGGCTTCAAATCCGCTATATAACCCAGCCGATTTGCCATAATTACGGCGAAATTTTATTGCTTTAATTTCGGAATTATTGGAAGATAATTTTTCTATTACCTCCCACGAATTATCGTTACTTCCATCGTCAATAAAAACTACTTCGAACGAAAATTTATGCTCAAGCATAACTTTTTTTATCCAGACGAAAAGTTCGGGTAACGATTCGGCTTCATTAAATAAAGGTATTACAACCGAAATATCCATTTTATTTGTTTTCTTCTTTATTTTCTTTTTCTATTTCTGCCATTGCGGCATCGTAACTATTTGTTTTTTTACGAATAAATGCTGAGATTATTAACGAAAAAAGAAATCCCCAAAATGTGTATGAAAAGACAGTGCCTAAAGCAATAGTAAAAGGTGTAGTAAATTTTTTAGTCATTTCTAATGCCATGTCAATTTGGTCGTCGGGCAAACCTTGTTCGTACATTTTTTCTTCCATTATTGAATACATTTTCCCCATTGCATCGGTATCAATAAATTTTAGAAAAACAAACATGTAAAATGCAACAATTACCGAAGCAAAAAAACTTATTGTTGTTCCTGTTCCGAGTGCTCGTCCATAGGTAATGTTACCATTTAATGCAGTATCTTTAAAATGTTTAGTGCCAATAATTATAACAAAGATTAAAACAATATAAATAAAGATTGCAACAAAAGTATTTTCCTGAATATTTAAAAAATATAGTAAAACAGAAACAATTATTATTGCAAGTCCTGCAATTGCTCCAAAATTCATATTGTTTTTCCAAAAAAGTGCCCGTTGATTAGTCATAACATCAAAATATTATTAAATTAAATGAAAAACAAAGGTATTATTTTTTTTTAAATTTTTTTAATTCGCAAATTATAACTAATTTTGTGCGGGGTAAGTCTTATACGATCAGCTCCCTTTGAACTCCCCCAGGTCTGGAAGGAAGCAAGGGTAAAAGGTTGTAGCGGTGCGATATAAGGAGCTTACCCTATTTTTTTGAATCCACTTAACAGAAATGAATCTTCAAGACATTTCATCCAAAATTAAAAAATACGCTTTAGAAATTGGATTTAACGATTGTGGTTTTGCAAAAGTAGAAGAATTAACTTTTAATAAACAAAAATTATACTTTTCAATAAATAATGGTTATACTGCCAAACTATCTTTTTTAAGTAGAAATGTTGATAAGAGAGCTAATCCTGCTATTTTATTTAAAAATGCAAAAACTGTAATTATAGTTTTAGCAAGTTATTTTCCCCAAAAAATACAAAACGAAAAAAAATATAAAATTTCGATTTACTCTTATAGTAACAATTACCATAACATTATAAAGAATAATTTGAATAAATTATTTTTCAAACTAAAAGAAGTATTTCCTGATGTAATCGGAAGGGTTTTTTGTGATTCATCTCCGATTTTTGAAAAAGAATGGGCTAAACGAGCTGGCTTAGGGTGGCTCGGTAAAAATAATTTATTAATTAATAAAAAATTCGGGTCATTTGTTTTTATTGGAGGAATATTGATTGATAAAGAACTTTATTACGATAATGCTTTTGAAAAAACTTGTGGTAATTGTAATTTATGTATCGAAAGTTGCCCTACAAAAGCATTAAGCCCATATTTATTAGATGTTAATAAATGTATTTCATATATAACAATAGAAAATAAAAACAATAAAATACCAGAAAGTTTTAAAGAAAAAATAAAAAATGAAATATATGGATGTGATATTTGCCAAAATGTTTGTCCGCATAATAAAAAATTAAATGCTGGAGCATATCATTTCTTTAAGCCAAATGAATATGTAAACTGGAATGAAGAAAATTGGGAAAACCTAAATGAAGAAAAATTTAAAAGTGTTTTTAAAGATACTGCAATTGTTAGAATTGGCTTAAAACAACTTAAAAGAAATATAGAATTTGTTAAAAAGCATTAATTTATATTTTAACTTATAGGGAGCTTCTAAAAATACTAAAATCGTAATGCTGTCCCGCTTAGGCGGGATTAGCATCTATAACTAACTGATGTTACGCACAATTGATTTTTTAAAAATATTTTACGATGAGCAATAAGAATAAAACTCTTTATAAACCTCACCCTAAATCCCTCTCCAAAGGAGAGGGACTTTTAACACATAAGGTAATTCGGGTGTTTTTGCTCCCTCTCCTTTGGAGAGGGTCGGGGGTGAGGTTTTTGTGATTTTTATTTCAATATATCTTATATTGCCTGAAAATTAAACTATGCGTAACTAACTAATAATCAGATTCCTTTCATCGTTATCGCTCAGAACAAGTTCGGAATGACGGAGCATTAATTTTTAGAAGCCCCCTATAGTTTAAATGTGAAGTTATAGATTCTCAAAAATGAATGTCTAAAAATTCAATTTTCAGTGCCAAAGTTCAAAAAAAACCTAAATCTCTTTGTTTATTAGTTGTTTGCAGTATGTTATATTTTTTCTTTTTCCTTGAAATTTGATATTTTGAACTTTGAATTTGTAACTTTTTAATTAATGCTGATATTATACTTAAAACTTTAATTACCCTAAATCGCTGATTCTCTCAAGTAAATCAATGTCAACAATTTTAATTCTCCTGCCATTTATTTCGATAACCTTTTCTTGAGCAAAACTACTAAGTGTTCTTATAGCATTTGAATTAGTCATGTTGCTTAAACTTGCTAAATCTTCGCGGGATAAATGGGCTTTTATAGTTTTATTATCATCTTCCATACCATAAGTATCTTTTAAAACTAAAATTGATTCAGCTAATCGCCCTCTGACGTGCTTTTGTGTTAATGTTACACATCTGCTGTTCGAAAATCCAAGTTCAGTTGCCAGAGATTTTAATATTATCATTGCCAAATCAACATTGCGATAAAGTACTTCGAACAATGCATCCTTTTCGATAATGCATACTGTGCTATCTTCTAATGCAATAGCTGTAGCAAGATAATTTTCGTCAGCAAAAATTGCTCTATAACCAATAAAACCAATAGGTTTAGCTAATCGTACAATTTGTTCACGACCTCCAATTCCTTCCTTGAACAATTTAACTTTACCTTCCGAAAGACTTATTAAGCCTGTTGGTTTATCACCTTCGCGATAAATAATCTCATTTTTTTTATAGCTAATGCAAGTATGATACTGACGAAGAAAATCGAGTTGACTTTTAGGCAATTTTCCGAAAATAGATAAACTATTATCTAAACAATTACAAATCAAACTTTTAGAAGTTTTCATGATAAAAAAGTAATAAAACACATATTTAATCTTACAAATATAAGATTTTAATAAGAATTATACAATTATTTTTGAAATAATTTATTTATCGTAACATATACATTATCAGATGTGTATAAAAACAGTTTACACAAGATTTTAAAACCTGAACGCAACTGTCAGACAACTAACATATTAGTAATTATATGTTTAGTAACATATTTTTTATTTTTGTAATTATTTTTTGAAGTTGAAAGTTAAACAAAATGTATAAAATCTTATTCGATATAAACTCTAATGAATTTAATTTTTAATGAGGGTTTTTAAGGTTCGACTACATAATATTTCGAAATACAAATAAATATTTTCAATAATTTCTCAAATTTATTCAATATTTGAAAATAGTTCATTAATTTTGCAATCTCATTCCAAATTATTTTAGTGAAAAACTTTTTAGACGAATTAAACCCCGCACAACGCGAGGCTGTTGTTAACTTTAAAGGTCCAAACCTGATTATTGCGGGAGCCGGTTCAGGAAAAACACGGGTGCTTACTTATCGTATTGCATATTTATTGCAACAAGGAGTTTTTGCAGGAAACATAATGGCATTAACGTTTACTAACAAAGCTGCTAAAGAAATGAAAGAAAGAATTGTTTCGTTAGTTGGTTTTGAAAATTCACGATATCTTTGGATGGGCACTTTTCATAGTATTTTTGCAAAAATTTTACGTTCCGAAGCCAGCAAAATTGACTTTTCGCCCAAATTTACTATTTACGATACCGACGATTCTAAAAGTCTGATTAAAGCAATAGTAAAAGAACTTCATTTCGACGATAAGCAATATAAGACATCTGAAGTACACAATCGAATTAGTATGGCTAAAAACAATCTTGTAACTGTTGCAAATTATGTGAATAGCCCTATTATTCAGGAACAGGATTTAAAGTCGCAACGCCCTCAAATTGGTAAAATATACAGCATTTATCAAAGCCGGCTTAAAACCTCTGATGCAATGGACTTTGATGATTTGTTATTATTCACAAATATTTTATTTCGCGATAATGCTGATATAGCCGAAAAGTATCAGAAACATTTTAAATATTTATTAGTTGACGAATATCAAGATACAAATTATGCCCAGTATCTTATTATCAAAAAGTTATGTGAATTATATCAAAACATTTCAGTAGTTGGTGATGATTCACAAAGCATTTATTCATTCAGAGGAGCAAAAATTGAGAATATTTTAAATTTCAAAAAAGATTATCCCGCTCTTAAATTATTTAAACTCGAACAAAATTATCGCTCAACAAAAAATATTGTAGAAGCAGCAAATAGTCTTATAAACCGTAACCGCAACAGAATTCCTAAAAAAGTTTGGAGCAATAACGAAGAAGGTGATAAAATAAAGGTGCAAAAAGCATTTACCGATACCGAAGAAGGCTTTATGGTTGCAAATTTGCTTAAAGAATACAAATCTGAAAACAATTTTAAATTTAACGATTTCGTTATTTTATATAGAATAAATGCTCAATCAAGAATCTTTGAAGAATCGTTTCGACGTAGTGCTATCCCTTATAAAGTTTATGGCGGATTATCGTTTTATCAACGTAAAGAAGTTAAAGATGTTATTGCATATTTGCGTTTAGTTGTAAATCATAACGACGACGAAGCCTTTAAACGTATAATAAATTATCCTGCACGTGGAATTGGCAAAACAACACTCGAAAAAGTTGAAAGTATTTCAGTAACAAATAACATGAGTTTATGGAATACGATTTCTGATTCAAAATTATTACAAATCGAAGTAAACCAGGGAACGATTTCCAGAATACTTAATTTTAAAGGTTTAATAGAACATTTTAGTGAAAAAAATACCGATACTGATGCTTTTGAACTTTCAAGTTATATTGTAAGCCAAACAGGTATTTTGCGCAACCTCGAAGCCGACAAATCGCAGGAAAGTTTAAACCGTAAACAAAATATAGAAGAATTGTTAAATGGTATTAAAGATTTTTGCGAAACATCGCTCTCCGAAAATCCCGAAGCTAAGGTATTACTCGAAAACTATCTCGAAAATGTTTCGCTTTTAACAGATTTTGATACAACTGATGATAATGAAGAAAAAGACCGTGTTGCGCTTATGACGGTTCACTCGGCTAAAGGATTAGAATTTAATTGCGTGTTTATTGTTGGAGCCGAACACGAACTTTTTCCACTTTATTTTAATGGAGTTGCACCCGAAAATATTGAAGAAGAACGCCGATTATTTTATGTTGCCCTAACACGTGCAAAAAAAATTGCAAATATTTCGTTTACCGAAAATCGTTACCGTTGGGGGAAGCCTGTAACTTGTCAGCCAAGTAGCTTTATAAGTGAAATTGATAAAGAATTTCTCGACATGGCAATCGAAATTGACGAAGAAAATAAACCCTCATCTTATAATGACAAATTCAACAAAAAAGACACATTATTAAAATACGAAATGTTTAAACCCGGAATAAAATTCAATTTAAAAGAAAAAAAATTAGTACATTTGAACATTGCCGAAAAAACTAATATTTTATTAATTGATAAAAAAGAAAATATAAATATTATTGAAGGTGCAACAGTTATTCACAATAGGTTTGGTAAAGGAATAGTTGTTAGAGTTGAAGGCGAAAATTCAAATACTAAAGCACTTATTAATTTTGATATTAGCGGTGAAAAACAATTATTATTGAAATTTGCAAAACTTAAAGTTATATAAAACAGAAAACCAAAAATTCAGAAATAAATAGAAATATATAGAAATAAATTGTAAAACCAGTGAACCATAGGCAGTGAACAGTAAGCAGTAAGCAGTCTACAGTCCATAGTCAGCAGTGGGCAGTGAACAATGAACGTAGAACAATGTACATTTTTAAACTTTTTGAACTTTTTTGAGCATAGAACAATGAACTTTTCTAAACAATAATCAATAAAAAATAATAAATATTAATGGAACTTTCAGAACATTACAACACACAGCGAAAAAAAATGATTTTACCCGAATACGGTAGAAATATTCAGGAAATGGTTGACTTTATTGTAAAAGTAGAATCACGAGATGATAGAAATAGAATGTCAAAAGCTATAGTTAATGTGATGGCAAACCTTAATCCTTCGTTACGCGAAAGTACTGAATTTAAAATAAAACTATGGAATCATTTGGCTCAAATGTCAAATTATCAGCTTGATATTGATTACCCATGCAAAATTACAAAGCTCGAAGATTTATTAAAAAAACCGAAACCCTTACCTTATCCATCTAATAATATTCGTCACAAACATTACGGAGGAATTGCCAAAGCACTTATTCAGGAAATAGCCATATTTCCCGAATCAGAATCGAAAGATGTGTTATTAGAAATGCTTGCAAATCACATGAAAAAACTTTATTTAGTTTGGAATAAAGAAGCTGTAAGCGATGAGCAAATTTATTTGGATATTAACGAAATTGCAGGCAGCGATATTGTTAAAAACCGTGTACGACTTAATGAAACCCGCGATATTTTATTCAAAAATCAAAAACCTAAACAAAACAAACCTTTTAAAAAAAATAACCATAAGCAGAGATAAGTAAAATGGCAACTTTTGAAGTTATTGGTAATCAGAAACTTTTTGGCGAAATACATCCCCAAGGTGCTAAAAATGAAGCATTACAAGTTTTATGTGCCGTTCTTTTAACTTCCGAAGTAGTTACCATTGAAAATATTCCGGAAATTAGAGATGTTTCAAGGCTTATTGAATTGCTTGCCGATTTGGGAGTTGAAGTTAATAAAATTGAAAAAGGTAAATTTACTTTTTGCTCAAAAAATGTAGATATTGATTATTTAAAAACCGAAAAATATGCAGCCCAAGCAACTGCACTTCGTGGTTCAATTATGCTTGTTGGTCCTTTGCTTGGTCGTTTTGGAATCGGCTATATTCCAAAACCAGGTGGCGATAAAATTGGACGACGTAAATTAGATACTCATTTCATTGGTTTTCAAAAACTTGGTGCAATTTTTAATTTCGATTCAACAACAAATTTTTTTACTGTCGGAGCTAAAAAGCTTAAAGGTAGTTATATGCTTCTCGAAGAAGCATCTGTAACTGGTACTGCCAATATAATTATGGCTGCCGTTTTAGCCGAAGGAACTACCACAATTTTTAATGCTGCATGCGAACCATATATCCAGCAACTTTGCATTATGCTTAATAATATGGGAGCAAAAATTTCTGGCGTTGGCTCTAACTTACTTACAATAGAAGGTGTTACTTCTTTAAAAGGAACTACTCATAAAATTTTACCCGACATGATTGAAATTGGTAGCTTTATTGGAATGGCTGCCATGACTCAAAGCGAAATTACAATTAAAAATGTTGCATATCAAGAACTTGGCGTTATTCCAGATTCGTTTAAACGGCTCGGCATAAAACTCGAAAAGCGAAACGACGATATTTATATACCTTATCAGGAACATTACGAAATTGAAACTTTTATTGACGGTTCTATTTTGACAATTGCAGATTCTATATGGCCCGGACTTACACCCGATTTGCTTTCGGTTTTTTTAGTTGTTGCTACACAAGCTAAAGGAAGTGTTCTAATTCATCAGAAAATGTTCGAAAGTCGCTTGTTTTTTGTTGATAAACTTATCGAAATGGGTGCACAAATAATCCTCTGCGACCCGCATCGTGCAACAGTAATTGGAATGGACCGTCGCTTTCCACTACGCGGAACTACAATGTCATCGCCAGATATAAGGGCTGGAGTAGCTCTACTAATTGCTGCAATGTCGGCAAATGGGAAAAGCATTATTCATAACATCGAGCAAATTGACCGCGGCTACCAAAATATAGAAGAGCGATTAAATAACATAGGAGCAAAAATTAAAAGATTAAATTAACCCTTTCCGACATCATTTAAATCAGATAGCTACCGAATGAAAATGCCCTTTTTATGAATTCTAAATTAATCAAAAAAAGATTTTTTAATAAATAATTGCAATAAAAAAATATTTATATATCTTTGCAGTCGAAATTGGGGAAAGATATGGCAGGGGACAAAAGTCCCCTGTTTTATTAGCCAAAATTTTTATGATTGATAAAAATAAAATATTAAAAGTTGCAGCAAATGCCGATTTAGGCAAAGAATACGTCGTTGTTGACGTAGAAATTAAGCCTATTAATAATTTTATTGTTTTTATTGATAGCATCAACGGAATAACTATTGGCGATTGCGTTAAAGTTAGCCGTTTTATCGAAAAAAATATTAATCGCTATGAAGAAGATTATGACTTAAGCGTTTCGTCAACCGGAATTGATAAACCACTTACTTCAAAAATTCAGTTCATTAAAAATATTGGAAAAACAGTTGAAGTATTATTTAACGACAATAAATCAATTATAGGAAAACTTAATGCTTATAACAAAAACTCAATTACTTTAACATATACCGCTAAAGAAAAAACTACTGAAACGAAAAAAAATGTTTTAGTAACCAAAGATGTTGAAATAGAACTAAATAAAATAAAATCTGTAACAATTATAATTTCTTTTAAATAAGAAGAAGATGGAAAACATAAATTTAATAGAGCATTTCGCAGAGTTTAAAGAACTTAAAAACATCGATAGAGCAACAATGATGCGTGTTTTAGAAGATGTTTTTAAAAGCACATTAAATAAACAAAATGGCGAATCGAATAATTTTGATGTTATTATTAACATTGACAAAGGCGACTTTGAAATTTGGCGAACAAGAACCGTTGTAAAAGACGAAGACTTTACCGACCCCGTAATTCAAATTCCATTATCTGAAGCTAAAAAAATTGAAAAAGATTATGAAGAAGGCGAAGACGTTTCAAATCAGGTAAAGTTCGAAGACTTTCCGCGTCGTACAATTTTAGCTCTACGTCAAAATTTATCGTCAAAAATTCTTGAGCTTGAAAAAGATTCAATTTTTAGCAAGTATAAAGACCGCATAGGCGAAATTGTTTCGGGCGAAGTTTACCAAATTTGGAAAAAAGAAATTCTTATTATTGATGACGAAGGCAATGAGCTTATTATGCCTAAAGCCGAACAAATTCCATCCGACTTTTTTAGAAAAGGCGATAGCGTTAGAGCTGTTGTTGTTAAAGTTGAAATGAAAAACAATACACCACTTGTTATACTTTCCCGCACTTCACCAGTTTTTTTAGAAAGATTATTTGAACTCGAAGTTCCCGAAATATTCGATGGGCTTATAACAATTAAGAAAATTGTTCGCATACCCGGTGAAAGAGCCAAAGTAGCTGTAGAATCTTACGACGATAGAATTGACCCAGTTGGTGCATGCGTAGGCATGAAAGGCAGCCGTATTCACGGAATAGTTCGCGAATTAAAAAATGAAAATATTGACGTTATCAATTATACAAACAACACTAATTTGTTTATACAAAGAGCATTAAGCCCTGCAAAAATTACCGAAATAAAAATTGTTGATAACGATAAAAGAGTAGAGGTATATTTAGACCCCGACCAGGTATCGCTCGCAATTGGTAAAGGTGGGTTAAATATACGATTAGCAAGCCAACTTACAGGATACGAAATTGATGTTTACAGAAATATTCAGGAAGACGACGAAGATGTTGATTTAGACGAATTTTCAGATGAAATTGAATCATGGGTTATTGATGAATTTAAAAAAATTGGTTGCGATACTGCAAAAAGTATTTTAAATCAAAGTACCGAAGAACTCGTTCGTAGAACCGACCTCGAGGAAGAAACAATTGTTAATGTTGTTAACATTATTAAAGCAGAATTTGAATAAATTATTTTTATATTTATACGATTTTTAGAGAATAAATTGCCGAATATGACAGTAGAAATTAAGGAAATGCGATTAAATAAAGTTGTTAAGGAGTTGAACGTTGGACTTCCGACCATTGTTGACTTTTTAAACAAAAAAGGATACAAAGTTGAAACTAATCCTAATGCAAAAATATCGCAGGAAATGTACGATACACTTCTTGTTGAGTTCAACATTGATAGTAGCATTAAAAAGAAATCGGCTGAAATTAGTCTCAAAATTAACGAACGTAACACAACCATATCTATTGATGATATTAATAAAAAAAACAATAAAATAGAAGAAGAGGAAGAAGAAACAGAAATTGAGAATGACGTTATTGAACAGAATGAGTTAATCATTAAAGATAATAGTAAAAAACCTGTAGAATCTCAAATTAAAATTGTAGGCAAAATAGACTTAAAAACAGCTAATAAACCTAAAACTAAAAAATCTAAAGAAACTCCAATAGATGAACTTACAATTGTAAAAGAAAAGACTCATGAGTTCGAAATAGAAAAAATTATTGAAGAAGAAGAACCCGAAATCGAGACAAAAAAAGAAACTGAAATTTACGCAACTAAAATTAATAATATTGAAAATAATATTAAAATTATTGGGAAACTAGATTTAGCAAGCATAAATCAAAAAACAAAACCCGACCGAAAAACAAAAAAAGAAAAACAAAGAGAAAAAGAATTAAAAAAAATAAAGAAACAAGAAGAAACATCAAAAATTAAAGAAAATGTATTTTCAAAAAAGAGAGTACAAAAAAACAAATTACACGAGAAAAAAGACGAACAATTATACAGAACAAATACAACAAAACTCAACGACCCAAAAATATTAGGAAAAATAGAGATAAACGATGATTCGAATCAAAACCTAGATAAAAAAAGACAACCCGCTGGTTCATCTGCCGATTATAACCCAAACGATAAACATAAGAAAAAACGTAAAAGAATTTTAGTTAAAACCGACGAAATAGAGAATAAAACTACTCCTTCTACTCTCACTAAACCATCATATTTTAAGGGAAAAGGGAAAAAACGACATATTCGTAACGAAATTGATAACGTTGAAGTTGACCGTTCTATTAAGGACACTTTAGCTACTATGGCAACTGGCAAAGGGAAAACTACAACATCAAAATATCGCCGCGAAAAACGCGAAGCTGTCAACCAAAAATTACAGGATGAAATTGACCAGCAGGAAAAAGATAAAAACATATTAAAAATTACAGAATTTGTTTCTGTAAACGAACTTGCAACCCTTATGAATGTTCCTGCTAATGAGGTAATTGCAACCTGTATGAATCTTGGACTCTTTGTATCAATTAACCAACGATTAGATGCCGAATCGCTTTCGGTTATTGCAGATGAGTTTGGTTACAAAATAGAATTTATTACTGTTGAAGTTCAATCGGATATGATTGAAATCGAAACCGACAACCCCGAAGATTTAAATCCCCGCCCACCAATTATTACAGTAATGGGACATGTTGACCATGGTAAAACTAAACTTCTCGATTACATAAGAAATACAAATGTTGTAGCTGGCGAAGCTGGAGGAATAACTCAACATATTGGAGCTTACAGTGTTAAACATGTAAGTGGAAGAATAATTACTTTCCTCGATACTCCCGGTCACGAAGCATTCACTGCAATGCGAGCCCGTGGTGCTCAACTTACCGATGTTGTAATTATTGTTATTGCTGCCGACGATGGCGTTAAACCTCAAACCGTTGAAGCTATTAATCATGCTCAAGCCGCTAATGTTCCTATGGTTTTTGCAATAAATAAAATTGATAAGCCAGGAGCAAACTCCGATAAAATTCGTGAAGAATTATCGAGCATGAATTTGTTGGTTGAAGAGTGGGGTGGTAAATATCAATCACAGGAAATAGCTGCAAAACCAGGAACAAATGTAAATTTATTGCTCGATAAAGTTATTCTCGAAGCCGATTTGCTCGATTTAAAAGCAAACCCAAACCGCGATGCAGTTGGTGTTGTTATTGAATCGTCGCTCGATAAAGGTCGTGGTTATGTTTCAAATTTACTTGTTAATAACGGTACTTTGCACGTTGGCGATATAGTTCTCGCTGGCTCGTATCATGGAAAAATAAAAGCTATGTTTAACGAACGTAATCAGAAACTTACCGAAGCCGGACCATCGTTGCCGGTGCAAATTTTAGGACTTAATGGAGCTCCTCAGGCAGGTGATAAATTTAACGTAGTTAAAACGGAACAAATTGCAAGAGAAACTGCCAATAAACGTTCGCAAATTATTCGTGAACAAGGATTACGTACTCAAAAACATATTACACTCGAAGAAATTGGGCGTCGTTTAGCTATTGGAAACTTTAAAGAACTTAATGTTATTGTTAAAGGCGATGTTGATGGTTCAATTGAAGCATTAAGCGATTCATTAATAAAACTAAGCAACGAAGAAATTCAGGTTAATGTTATTCATAAAGCTGTTGGTCAGATTTCTGAATCGGATATAATGTTAGCTGCCGCTTCAAATGCTGTAATTATCGGATTTCAGGTTCGCCCTTCTGTAAACGCACGTAAACTTGCCGAAAAAGAAGAAATCCAAATCAGATTATATTCTATTATTTACGATGCAATTGATGAAATTAAACAGGCAATGGAAGGTATGCTTTCGCCTGTAATTAAAGAAGAAATTATTGGTTCTGCCGAAATTCGTCAGGTATTTAAAATTGGAAAAGTTGGTACTGTTGCAGGCTGTATGGTAAACGAAGGTAAAATTTATCGCACTTCAAAAATTCGCGTTATACGCGATGGTATTGTTGTTTTTACTGGCGAACTTGGCTCACTTAAACGTTTCAAAGAAGATGTTAAAGATGTTGCCTCAGGCTTAGAATGTGGTTTAAATATTGAACGTTTTAATGATATTAATGAAGGTGATATTGTTGAAGCATTTAAAGAAACTGAAGTAAAAAAGAAATTATAATAATTTATTATAAATATTTACAATAAAAAATACCATGATTTTTCATGGTATTTTTTATTTTGTTAATTCCTCGGATTATATGGTACAAATCAATTATTATTTACGCTTTGATGAGTGTCCTTACGAACCAAGATATAACAAAGACCTAACATGTTTTTTTTAAACCTGTCAGGTCTAAAAAATTAATTTTTAATAATTTTATTTGTATAAGTTCCTTCAGCAGTTTGTATTTTAACCATATAAATACCTGAAGATAAATTGCTGATGTTAAAATCTTTTACATCGCCTTTATTTACATAGAATTTATTGCTCATTACTAAAGCCCCCAAAGAATTATAAATATTCATTACAACGTCGGAGGATTTTGTAAATGTTACAGACATATTATTTACAACAGGGTTAGGGAAAATATTTACATTACCACTACTCAAATTAACTTCGTGAATATTAACAAATAGTTTATCAACTGTTAAATATATCATGGAGTTAATACTGGCTGCTACTTCACCTGTAGTTAGGCTAACACCCGGTTCATAATCTAATTGATAAGTAATGTGCAATTGATTATCCATTGTTTTTGATAAAGAAGGGAAAACCATTTCTATTCCGTCATAATCAGTCGGGTCGGGACTTGCAAGAAGCTCAACAATTTCTTCCCATTGACCAATTGATGCATAGTATTTTCTTCCCCAAATGTGGTTAAAATACTCACCTGCACCGGTAATCATATTTTCACAAGTGCTGACATAAACAACATACATATCGCCATTAGCATCAATTGAAATTTGTGGTTGCGATGTTAAACCACCTGCGCCATAATAAGGAAATGTATAGGAAGACTGATAGTTATCAAAAACCACACCGTCTCCATTACGATCCTGTACCCATGCAATAAGTTTTCCGGTAGCATAAAGATTATCCGGATTTAAATCATTTATCCCGGAAAAAGTAGGGTCGCCTTCTTTCCAATAAGCCAAACCGTCAACAGCAGGGAAGTATGAAGTTTGGGCATCAGTTGTATCTGCATTCATAACTCTCATAACACCAAAAGCTACGTGAGCATTACCGGCAGCATCTAAAGAAACTGCATGATGCCCATCACATACATAAGGAGTATCAAGATTAAGAACGCCATCGCCTACGATATCTGTTGCTTCTGTGAAGTCGGGAAAAGGATGTTGAAAAATAATAGTTTTTGTCCAGTTATTACCACCATCAATTGATTTCATAAGTGAAAGGTTAGTCCATCCATCACCAACTATATAAGCAAGAGTATTTCCTACAGGTTCTGCCCATGAATAAACATCAGCACCGGAACCTTGCGTAAAACCATCGGCTGGTGAAAGCCCGGCAGGAATTTGTGCCTGAATATTCCATGTAACACCTGCATCTTGCGAACGATAATAAACAAGAGGGAAAGTTTGACCTAAATATGCATTATTACTTGATGCTAATATGTGAATAGTGTCACCAGAAACGCAAACACGTGGCCATGATGGAACCAAACCAGATGGTGCTGGAAGTGATGCAACTGTCCATGCACCTGTGCCCTTTGTTGCACGCGTTAAAATATGCAATGTTGAAGTAAAATCATGCGAAATTACAACTTCGCCATTTGCTCCAAGGTGACTATATGATGGCCAACCTGTTCTATATGGTTCAATTCTTGCGGTTGGTTCGGGTCCCCAACTTGTACCATCAAAATAATTATACCCTGTTCCACGCTCGGGATAAGAAGTTGGATTAGTTCCAAGAGTCCAAACTGCACCAATTGTACCATCTGAATACAAATAAATTCTGTGGTCAACTGTAACATTACTTTGCAAATCATACTGGGTTGTACCAAGTTGAAACTCATATAAAGATTTTGTACCTGTAAACACATAAGGATTTTCGCCTTGAGCGGGTACGTAATCATCTTGAAAGTGCATTGATTTTTTAAGTGAAATATTCCTTATATTTGACGGCACCTGAATTCTGTTCTGTGCCATCATATTGAATGAAATGGCAACGGAAATGAACAATAGTAAATTTTTTTTCATAGATTTATTTTTTAATTAATAATTTTTGATTAATGCACAAATATAACTATTATTTTTATTTGCTGTAATTTGTAAAATTAAGTAAATTGTTTAAAAATGGTTAAGTTCGGGTACACGTTATGGCAGGCTTGACCTGCCATTTCATATCACTCTATTTTAAAGGAGATTACTCGCTATTGCTTCGTGAGAACGCTTCGCTTAGTTCCTGCTTTCGCAGGAATGACGTAAATGTATAGCATATTTTTAGAAGTCCCCATAAGAACAAAAAATTTCCTCATTCATTCACTGCAAAATACAATTGCAATAAATTGGTATATTTCGAGGCTTTCATACAATAGAAGAAGCTATTGCACGCGAAAAGAATTTGAAAAGTTGGAAACGGGAGAATAAAAATGCCAAAGGCAAATGTAAAACCCATTCGCAAGATGCGAGCGGGAAAGACTTGAGTTTTTAGTTCTTTGTTGAGATGGCTGGTCGAGTCCGCCATGACTAACTAAATAGTGTCTGTCCATAATGTCCGATTTTTTCGTTATGTTTGTTTTGAAAACAGTCATTTACATAAGTAAACTCCTTGATTTTCAAAACTTCGCAAGCCTCAAACTCGAACATTATGAATCAGACACTGAGTTTATAGACAGACACTAAATAGATAATTGACTTATACCCGAACTTAACATCTTTTTTCTATTAAATTTGTGCAATTCGTGGCAAAATAAATTCTGCGTAACATCAGTTAATAACAGTAGCCTTGTATTTTTAGCGATACATTTAATGGTTTTCCACTAATCAGACTCTAATAATGGTATTACTCTAAAACAAGTTTCACCTTACCTATTGCACCATCTATATTCAAGTCGAGTATATATTTTGTCTTTTCCAAATTGCTGTTTGAATATGTATTATGCCTTTTAGTAAAACCTTCAGCATCAACTCTGCCCAGTAAACCGTTAACTTCAGCTTTTACGCCAACATCTTTAGGCAGATGAATTTCAATTTCTCCAACTCCTCCGGCAATGTTTGCTTTAAGGTTATTATTCCATGTTCCGGTTAAATCAACTGTTGCTTTTCCTGCTCCTACACTGATTACCACATTTGGAACAGAAGTGTTTTTAAGATTAATATTAATTTTACCTGCTCCTAATTCAATATTGAAATTCTGAATCATAAACCCTTCAAAGTTTAAATCTCCTTTGCATGCTCCAATTTGCATGTCAATATCATATTTTTTTTCGGGGTTTAAATCAATAAACCAGCGACAAGTATCTGAGTCGTTAAAATTTATATCGTCTATTCTTTTCTTTGGTTCTATTGTTATTTTTCCAGTATCTCCGGTTTCGGTATAGGATATTTCCGGTTTCCAATCGTTATTAGTAAATTTAAAACTACCATTCATAAGATTTGTTTTACCTGGCTCAATACGAATCTTGCCTGCAGGAAAAATTATTTTTGCTACTATATAATTTGCTTTCACGGTTTCTATGGAATGCTTAACCATATTAGCTGAAGATATTGTAGTATCAATTAACAAGCTATCATTTTTAATGTTTATATTAACGTCCGGTGAAGGAACACAACCTTGAACGAGAATTGCCAATAAAGCAATAATAAATAAAAGATTAAAATTTGTTTTCATTGTAATTATTTTTTAAAATTCTATATTAAGTAAGATTTTCAAAATAACTTCCCCCAAAAGCACTTTATTAATTGAGGCATAATGAGGCAATT
>Ga0154308_1141_pt1 | contig 34728 bp, 27 predicted proteins | sample RifGroA2_FD_105602 | JGI IMG/M metagenome (GOLD analysis project Ga0154308, IMG submission 105602) | Bacteroidetes bacterium GWA2_32_17
GGGCTAATAATTCTATTCAATTATAATCAATAACCCCGACATTTATGTCGGGGGTTTGAATGCCACATTTGATGCGGGCTTTAGCCCATAAATTCAATTCTTAACTTGACGCCAAAGCGCTCAGGCGGGATGAAGTTTTTAAATATCAGGACCGCCTAAGCGGAATGACAGATCTGATATCTATCGGATTTAAAAACGAGAATAACGAAAAAATCGGACATTATGGACAGACACTATTTACTCTTTTATAAATTTACCCGCGTCTAAAATGTAACCATTTTTATTTAAAATCTGATAAAAAAACATCCCTGCCGACAAATCAGAAACAGTAACTGTTGTTATGTCCATGTTTATTTGAGTTTCCAAAATTAAATCACCGACTGTATTGTAAATATTTATAAAAGTTTCTTCATTGCTGTATGTAAATATATTCAGATTATCTTTAACAGGATTTGGATAAATTTTGAATGTTGTTTTTTCAGAAATGTCATTAATGCTTAAAGGATTATAAATAAATGACAAGTCATCAACATAAAACACATTCCCGGGAATTGGGTCGCCAGGATTGCCTGCAAAAATGATAAACTGCATAGAGTCGGGAATTAAACCCGAAGTGTAAGAAAAATTAGTAGCAAACCGGCTATAAGTATTTGAAGAATTTTGAGTAAAATAAAATGCTTGTCCAATTGTTGTACCGTTATTTGAAAGCTGAACCATAATAAAATTAAAATTATTGGTATCCGGAGCAACTGTTCCTTTAGTATATCCAACTAACGAATCGGGCTTGTATGCAAAAGGATATTTTGTTGACGAAAATCCATTTATTAAATTTAATTGAAGAGTACCTAAAAGTGTATCGCCTGGCACTCCTGTACCAAAAGGTGGCGGAACTGTACCTGTGTCGCTTATCAATTTAACTGCAAAATTTCCCGAATTTGCGTCAACTGTTTTTGTAACCAAAACTGGCAAGTTATAATATGGAAATTGATTTGCATAAGTTCCCCAATTACTTGGGTCTTCGCCTGTACTAATTGTAGTCCAGTTTTCAAAATCGCCGTTGGGGAATGGCTCTGAAGTATTGGTTAAACTAATACTGTCAATTGTTAGTGTACTTCCGGCAAATTGTGGCGGATCCATACTTGAGCAAGTAATTATTGCTACCATTGAATCAGGTGGGTTTGACGAGAGAAGACCTGTTGGAATAACAAATCGTACGTAAGATAATTGTGTGCCGATAAAAGTAGTTACTACTGGTTGTCCAATAAAAGTTCCGTTCTTTTTAAATGCTACTATAAAAAACGCTGTATCATTTGGTTGAATGTCATATTTAACATAACCCGAAATAGAATCGGGTGTTCCTGTATATGGTAAACCGCCATTAATAGTTTGATTACCGGGAGTTCCAATAAGGAGCATTCCCGGAATAGTGTCATTGTTAGAAAGAACAGTTTCTAATTTTGCAGCAAAGGAAGCGTGATACGAATCAGTCACTTTTGTAATATTATTAACACCCCACATAATATTTGACGAAAGAAAAGTATCTGGCTCATTAAATGTTTGTTGCGACCAGTTCTCAAAATTACCATTTGGTAATTGTTGTGCATTTAAATTAAAATTAATTAATACACTTAATCCGATTACAAAAATTAAAATTTTCATTTTGTTAAGTATTTAAAGATTTATAAAATAATATTAATTGTTTCTGCAAAGATAATAATTATTGTAGTAGCCTCGTCAGTTTTTAGTATAATTTATAACGTTGATTTGTTAAAAAATCTTTTTTATTAAAAAATTATGATCAAATGTAAAACGATTAAATGAGAGTATAAAATTATTTTCAGAGAATTTAAGCTTTAAAATTGATTATATTATATAATTTGTTAAATGTGTCATTTAGTAATGTTCTGCTTGTTGTTTTCGTAGATTGTGTTATGCGTTCGTTTTTTTCTCGGTTTATTATAATTTATTTTCTTTAATCCTTCGTCTAATTTCCATATCCAAACTCACAGGTTCATAATCAAATAATTTTCTCAATAATTTATGGTCTTCCGGCACATTCTCTGCCATATCTGAAGGAAAGTTATTCAGCAATTTCAGACTTTTATATAAAAATCTTACAAATGGATTAAAAGGTAAAATGATTAACGATACCATGTTAAAAACAAAAAGCGGTATTTTAATATGTTTTACTTTTTTACCAGTCAATTCTGAAAATAATTTCGCTACTTGAGGAAATGTAAAAGCATTCGGTCCGGTTAATTTTATTCTCTTTCCATTTAAGTCATCTCGTAATACTGTTTGTGCAGTTATTTCTCCTACGTCTTCTGGTGAAATGCTTGGAATTGCTTTTAGTCCACCACCTGGTACAACCATCTTCCCGTTTCTAACAAATGTAAAGAAAATTTCAGATGATGGTGCATTCCCCAATATTGTCCAATTAAAATCTGATTGAAATATTTTTGATTCTATTTCTAATTTTATTTCACCAAATTCAAGTACATTTAAGTCAAGTAAAAGTTGTTTTTTAATTTCGTACCCCGACATGTAAACTAATCTTTTAATTCCTGCCTTTTTAGCTTCTTCAAAAATTGTAAGAACTGCGTCTTGTTCAATTTGTTTCATTTGTCTTATCTGCTTGCGATTACCAGCCGACAAACAAATAACAATTGCTTTTACATCTTTGAGTGATTCTACAATAAAATCCCTGTTTAAGACATCTCCTTCAATTATCTCTATATTATCGCCAAATTTTCTTCTGGCTTTTTCATAGTTTCTGCTCACAACTTTTACTAATGAACCTTTGTCAACTAATTTTTTAACCACTTTGTTTCCATAGTGACCTGTCCCACCATAAATAATTATTTTATTATTGTCAATCATTGTCTGTTTATATTTTTAAGCATGATGCATAACTCCTTTATATGTGTGACTTATTCATACATTATATTCAAATTTTATATTCATGATTTTTTGTTATATATTTTTATGTAAAAATAATATTTTGCATATCATTTGCTCGAAAATAGATCCGATATCAGATGCAAATCGTTCCGAAACATCGGAACGAAGGCAGTGAGATTTTCAAAAATCGCAAGCCTTGAACTCGAACATAACTCACATTTATATTGTTTTTTAAGGTGTTCTCCGTAAAAGCGGAGCAAGCTGTGAGATCGCTTCGCTAAGTTCTGAATCAAGCAAGATATTACAGACAGACACTAATTAGTGCTTGTCTATAATATCGTAATAATAGTATAAAGCTCCAAATTCCAAATCCCAAATTCCAAGTTTGGGGCTTGGGATTTGAGACTTGGGTCTTGAGGTTTTGGGCTTTCATTTTTGAAAATCTTTGACTTTATGGACAGACACTAAATAGTCTATTAATTCCTAACACATCGCACAGAAAAACCAGTCGGTTTACCGTTATTGTTCCTGCCTGCATGGCTGTTATAGTAATGCACGAGCCGGTACCATGCATCGCCTGTACCTTCCTCTGTAGAACTCCACCAATAAGCATCATAACCTTTATCATAGAACGAGCCGTTGATGCTACGATGACCACCGGGAAGGGCTGTAAAACCACTTTCGTTGGTTCCAATAATATTCCAATCAGTTGATAGTTTGCCACCAGCGACATTTTCGCCACCCAAATAGGTTGTTAGAGTTGTCCATTCGGCATCGGTAGGTATATGCCAGCCAGTAGGGCAAATATTATGTGCATCGGTAGCAGCATACCAATTATAAAGCCTTCCGTATGTAACAGAATTAGAAGGAGTATTGTTGTAATCGCAATATGCTCCTGTTGTAAGGATATTCCATACCGTGTCAACGGTTACATTTGGAATGTCTGTGCCATCGCGATATTTTGTGGTTTTTAAATTTTCAACCATCCATACTTGGGTGCCTATGGTTATAGTATTATAAACATTACTGTCAATATCAGTTACAGTTCCTGTGTATGTTTTAAAAATAAATTCATTACCATAACTTATTCCTGCAGAATTTGCAGCATAAGCTCTTACATAATAAATTGTATTTACCGATAATCCAGTTATATTGCTTGGAAAACTACCTATTCCTGAACTGTCTGTAGTTTTATTGTCAGATATAGTAGGTAATGTATTTGTATTCCAACAAACTCCTCTAGATATTACAGTGTTTCCTCCGTCACTTGAAATATTACCTCCACAGGTTGCTGAGTTTGTTGTAATATCACTAATCTTATTTGTTGTTAGAACAGGTACAGGACCTGATGCAGTTATAAATGAAATAACACTTCCATATCCTGTTCCTATACTGTTGGTTGCATAAGCTCGCACATAATATGTAGTGCTTGCTGATAAGCCAGAAATAGTTATTGAAAAAATCCCGGTACCGGTTCCATCATCAATAAAATTATCTGATAAAGTTGGGGTTTGATTTGTACTCCAGCATAATCCTCTTACCGTTACTGTTGAGCCACCGTCAGAAGTAATATTACTTCTGCAATAAGCAGTAGCTTGTGTAATATTAATTATTGCTATAGATGATAGTACTGGAACATCTCCGGTAGGAGTTGGACTGTCGTCATCCTTCTTCTTGCAACTGTTTGTAAGCATTAATAACACTCCCATTACAACTAATGAGTAAATCAAAATTCTGTTTTTCTTTTTCATTATTTTCGATTTTTAAAGTTTAATAATCTGCTGAATTCAAGTTATAAAAACTATATGAAATTTTTTCACTTGCAAATTTAGCAAATATAATTATATTTGACTTAAAATTAATATTTTTTTTATAATTAGAAAGTAAATTTATTTTTTCTTTTTTCGGTACAATAATTTGCTCATTATCTGCTGATGCAGAAAGGTTTTCGACAATCGGTTCATTGTTTTCAATTGTGTTTGATTCAAAGTTAGTTTTTTCAGTTATCACTTTTTCACTTTGTTCAATCTTACTTTCATTTTTTGTTAATTCTTGCTTTTCTCGGTTTTGTTTCGAACTTTTCATCGAAATATGATAACCGGGCATGTAAATCCGTTTTTCCATAGTGCATGAACTAAAGACAATTGTTATTGAAAAAATAACAATCACTTCAATCATTATTACATCAAACCCTTTACGGCTTTTGAGCTTAAAATTTAAATACTTTTTTTTATACATTTTACACATTGTTTTAATAAATAAAACTGTTTTCAAACAATAATTGTTTAAATCACAAACAAATAAAAAGCTGTTTACTGTTTCTACTTATAAAAATATTGTAAAACCTAATTTTACTTCAAATGTTTCTATAACGACTCTTTCGTTGTTGGGGTTGTTTTCTTTATCTTTTACAGTTATAGAATTATAACCAAACAGTGTATCAAATGTAGCTTTTTCGCCAAGTGAAATTGCCATTCCCAGTTCACCTCCAATTTTAAAAATCCCGTTCTTGTATTCGGGTGTACTTGTTGATTTTTCCTTAAATAAACCATAAGAACCGCCTGCCTCAAGATAAGGAAACACTTTATTTGAATCAAAATAAAATTTTGCAAATGGTCCCGCATTAATTAACGAACTTTTATAATTATATTTCTGACCTAAATAACTTCTTTTATAACTATATGTTGCAATATTTGCATTAATTCCCAATGCTATGTTTTTTGTTAACATATAACCAACTTTAGGTAATAAATTAAAGCTGTATGATGTTTCGGGGTCAGGTTCAGTGTACCCACTCGCGTTACTTTTATAATTTGTAGAAGACAATCCTAACGACATAATGTTCGAACCTGTATTTACTACATTAAGTGATGATGAAACTCCAAGAATAAGTTTTTCACCACTAATTTGAGCTTGTAACATTGTGTGGTTAAAAAAACAAATTACACTAATTAAAAGCAAATTCTTTTTCATCTGTTTATATTTTTTAATTTATTGATACTCAATTTATTATATTTTCAGATTGATGTAGATTGAAGAAGATTGATAGGATTGATGAAGACGTTCTTCAATCTTGTCTTCTCAATCTATTCAATCTTGTTTTTTCAATCCTTTCAATCTTTCTTCTCAATATTGTTTTCTCAATCTTTTTTCAATCTCATCACTTAAACTTAACCGCTAATATAATCATTCCCTTGGGTGTCTTTTTTAGTCGGGAATGTTTCATGGTTTAAAAAATTAATTTATTATTACAATTACTGGTTGATTTTTCTCATCAAAAAAAACTGCTTGTTTTGTTCCGTCACCAATTTCTATTCTTTTTATTTTTTCAATTAACTGGTCGTGCAAACTTCCATCTTTTTCATAAACGAGCCAGTACTCATGTATCTCTTTCACTTTGCAGTTCTTTTTTATGCTTCCATCAGTTAGAATTATTCGAGTATTTACAAGTCTTGACAGAAGTATTGAATCTTTTTGTTCAACATTATTGAGTGCAATTTGTTTTTTTATGCTGCCAGACCTGACGCTTCCGTCAGGCTCTGTAGTTTGTACGAACATTGGCACCCAAAGTAACATGTACAAACTGAACAGCATTGCTATAGTAGCCATTATTCAATATGTTTTTTCTTCTGAATATTAAAGCCGAAAGAAAAACCAAAAGTTGTTCCTTCTTTACGCGGAGACACAAAAAAGTTTACCGGAATATTAAGGTAACCCGACTTAAAAGTTCTTCCAATTGCAAATATTAAACTGGTAGATAAATATGCTGTACCACGACTATCTATTCGTTTTGTAATAGGGTAAGGATTTGTTAAAGCATGTAAATAACCTCCGGTTGTATCAGTAACATTCCACTCATTTGTTATGTACCATTCATTTTCTCCATTTCCCATTAAATTATATGTATCATAGAAACCATCAATTTTTTTAACTATTCTAAAAGAAGGTCCAAAAGCAAATTCCCATCCACCTTTTCCCATTCTGAATCCATTCAAAAAAGTAACTGAAGGAATAAATTTTCCTGACTCCATTCCGCTAATCATCGGAATAAGTTCTACTAATGCCTGAAAATTACCGGCACTTAAATATTGCCATTCTTGTTGCCAACCGAAATCAAACATTACTGGAAACATATTATAGCCACCTTTACTTTCTTGCCCGGTTAAAATTTTTGCTGCATCACCAAACATCATTGAGCCACCCATCCTTGGTCCATTCAAATTTAGTTGAGTTTTAGGACTGGCAACAGGCATCTCGTAATTAATAAGAAGGTTTACTAAATTCTGGTCTGTTGTTAATCCTAACATTTTTTGTACAGAAATCATAATCATTTTTTGTAACTCAGGTTGAAGATTCAAATATTCTGTTGCATCCTGTTTTTCTACTGCTTCGGTTTTAACATCAATTACTTTTAAAGAGATTATAATTTTTTCTCCAAAACGTTCAACACTTCCAGTAATAACTTTATCAACTCCCAATAATTTTCCTGAAGCAACAACACATGATTTTCCAAAACAGGTTGTTAAATCAATGTTATTTTTCTTTACTCCTTCGGCAACATCATATTTATCCATAACATTATAAACATTTGCTTTTTCCATTTCGAGCCGAACCATATAACTTATTGATTCTCCATCTTGAATTACGCCTTTGCTGTCAATACCTAGTACTGCTGCAACAGGTTTTGTTTGGTTTTGTGCATTAACGCACACTGATGCTCCAAGAATTGCAATTAAAAGCATCATTGTTCTGATTTTTTGATTTGTTGTTCTCATTTTAATTGATTTTTTAGTTAATAATTTTTTCTGTTTGACAAAGCAAAGTTGAGCAAGAATAGCTGGCAATAAAAACGGATTTATGATAAGCAATCACTTTATTTTCTTGAATTTCGATAAACCAGAAGCGATTATTATATTTGCAACAACAATTTTTGCAATATTTGCAAATCATATTATTAAATTATTATATCTTGCAAAAGAATTTGTCTGAAATAATGATATTCAAATAAAATAAAATGGAAGATTTCTCATTAAAAAATCCTATTCAGGTAAAATTTTTCGAAAATTTAAAACTTTCTGTTCCAAAAAATATTTCGATTTCAAATGATATTGCAGAAGTTCTTGAAATAAGTCAGGATGGGGCTTACCGTAGAATGAGAGGGGAATCGGTTTTAAGTATGGACGAAATGGTAAAATTATGCAGACATTACAGAATATCATCCGATTTCCATGCTTTAGCCGACGACTCAACTGCAACTTTTCGTTTTCAAAAAATGTTTAGTGATGAAAATGGGATTGATAATTATATTAAAAATATTTTAGCCGATCTTCTGAAAATTAAAGATTCCCATCCAAAGCATATTGTGTATGTAGCTGCAGATATGCCCTTGTTCATTCAGTTTCTGTCGCCTGAATTTTCTGCATTTAAAATGTTTTTTTGGCAAAGAGCTGTATTAAATCTTCCTTCTATGGAAGGGAAAAAATTCTCTGTATCCGAAATAAAACATGATATAGTTGAAATGTGCAAAAAAATTTCAGAAACATATACACAGATACCATCAACAGAAATATGGCATCAGGATATAATAGCAAGTAATCTAAATCTTATTGAATTTGCATGGGATTCGGGTATGTTTGCTTCAAAGGAAGATGCGATAATCATTTGCAAAAAACTTTCCGAAATGCTCGCTATTGTTGAAAAACAAGCGGAAAAAAGCTCAAAATTCCGTGAAGAAGCAAAATGGGCCGAAAACGAAGGCAACTTCACTATGTATCAAAGCGAGTTTGTTTTAATGAATAACCACATTTTTGTTACAGCCGGTAATACAAATATAATATACCTCACTCATAACACATTTAATTCAATTTCAACTACTAATTCTGTATTTTGTTGCGAAACAGAAAAGTGGCTTAAAAACCTAATTCGTAAATCAACATTGATAAGTGGTGTAGGAGAAAAACAAAGGCATACATTTTTTAAAAAAGCTCAGGAAAAAGTTTCTGCACTTGTTATAAAAATTTCAGCATCGTAACGAAATATTTTGTTCATGTATCAATAAATATAAAGTTTAAATAAGTTATCAGCTATTATACAAACGTTGTTTGAGTTTGCAAAATATTTAAGAAGAACCGGAGATCCGATAGCTATCGGATGGGCGAAAGGGTGAATCTGTCTCTGTTTCCCCGATTCTCCATTTCTATTTTTTGCATTTTTTTTGTAATCTTAGGTTCGATGAGTATAAGTCTAACATTGTGTCTGTATAATTATAAAAATCAATTATCTTTGATTTTTAAATTATAAAAAATGCTCCAATTATATATAACATGGGATCCAAATCCCGAAATGCTTAATATTGCAGGGTTTGCAGTTCGCTGGTATGGTTTGTTATTTGCAAGTGCCTTCTTTTTTGGTTATTTAATTTTTCAGAAAATATTCAAATTAGAAAATATTCCTGCAAAAGTTCTTGACCATTTAACAATTTACATGTTAATTGGTGTTGTTGTTGGTGCACGCTTGGGACATTGTTTTTTTTACGAACCCGAATATTATTTTGCTCACCCGTTTCAAATATTAAATTTACGACAAGGCGGATTAGCAAGCCATGGGGCAGCTATTGGCATATTGTTATCGCTTTGGTTTTTTGCCCGAAAAGAAAAATTAGCATACTCGTGGATTGTTGACAGAATTGTAATTGTAGTTGCACTTTCGGGTTTATTTATTCGTACGGGAAACTTAATGAATTCCGAAATTATTGGTTCGCCAACAACCGTATCATGGGCATTCATATTTAAACAAGTTCCTGTAAATCAGGAAATATATGCAAATCTTTCAGAAAATTTACAACAATATTATAATCTTCATGGTAATATTCCCCGACATCCCGCACAGGTATATGAAGCACTTGCTTACCTTTCTGTTTGCGTATTGTTAATTTGGCTTTATTTTAAGAAATCGGCAGGAAGTAAACCATTTTTTATGACAGGGTTATTTATGGTTTTGGTTTTCGGTTTCCGTTTGATTATTGAATTTTATAAAGATGTACAGGTTGATTTCGAAAAAACTTTACCATTAAATATGGGGCAATGGTTAAGTATTCCAATTATTTTATTGGGTATAGTGTTGATATTTTCATCGTTAAAAAAAACTCAAAAGTAGGAGAGGGGGAGTTTAAATTAAAGTTACAATATTAACCGTTTTGAGTTTAGTAGCATGAGTAATATCTTAATATGTACAAGTAAACAGGTGGTATTTTTCATTCTACATTTTGCGGTTGAAAATTCTATATTCTACATTTTAAAAGCAAAAGACAAATAATTCACACCGTTAGATAGTTTAATTTTAGTAGTTGTTCCTGTTTTATTAATCTTATCAAACGGAATAAATGTAAAATATTGAATATCCAATGTAGAATTTTAAATGTAACTATTGAGAAAAACTAACAAGGTAAAAAAAACTGGGGGAACTTTTTTTTCAAATATAGTGAATTATTAATAGCTTAGCTTGACGCTAATGCGCACCTGCGGGATTAAAACCACCAAAGGTTGTTTTCTTTGTGAATTTAGCACATTCGCAAAGCTCAGTGTAAACTCCGCGATTTCACGAACACCTTGAATATAATATCAATTTTTGTAACTAATCAGAGTCAAAGTTAATTTGATTTTTTATTTAACATACAAGTTCTTCTCTCAAATATTATGTCACGCAAAGCTCGCAATGCCCGCAAAGTTTTAAGCCCGCAAAGTTAAAAAAAATCATTAATGATTTTTTTCATTGCGTGCTTACAGCGTGTTTACTATTCAAACCATAAAATCTCATAGTCATTTTTTCTTTTTACTTATTATAATTTTCTATATTAACCCCGTTGGATACCAATTTTTATTTTCATACCACATTTCTATAGGAATTATATAACGGGGTTCACCCCGTGAGATAGTTAAATAAAAGAGTGAACTATATTAAAGAGCAATTATCTAACGGGGTTAATTGCGAGCTTTGCGACTTTGCGTGACAATTTTTACGCATAAGAATAGTTACCAATTTTTTTAAAAAACAAACATAAGAGTAGTTACGAAAAATTATTTAATTTTTGGAGTTAAAATAAAGGTACGATAAAGACATACACGGAAGAAACAGATGTTATTGGAATTTTATACCTGGTAACAAATCAATACACAAACACTAATTAATTTTCGATTTAATAATTTTTGTTAACTCCGATGCAAAAACAAAATCGTTAAGCTCTTTGTTATCAGTATTTAAAATTTGTGTTTTATTACCTTCCCACCATTTTTGACCTTTATATATATATATAACTTTATCGCCAATTTCCATTACCGAGTTCATATCGTGAGTGTTAACTATTGTTGTAATTTTATATTCTTCGGTAATTTCTTTAATAAGATTGTCAATTAATATTGAGGTTACAGGGTCTAAACCTGAATTTGGTTCATCGCAAAATAAATATTTTGGATTTAATGCAATTGCACGGGCTATTGCGACTCTTTTTTTCATACCTCCACTTATTTCAGAGGGGTATAAATGATTTTTATTTATTAAATCAACTCGTTTTAAACAAAAATTTGCTCGTTCAAGTTTTTCGGAAAGCGAAAGTTTAGAAAATAAATTTAAGGGAAACATAACATTCTCAATTACAGATAACGAATCAAATAATGCACCTCCCTGAAATAACATTCCAAATTCCTGTCGAACTAATTTTCGCTCTTTAAAATTCATTACCGAGAAATTGCGTCCATCAAAATTTATACTTCCTTCGTCAACTTCATGCAATCCAACTATCAATTTAAGTAAAACAGTTTTTCCAGAACCGCTTTGACCAATAACAAGATTTGTTTTTCCAGTTTCGAAAACAATATTTATATTGTTTAAAACTTTATATCCATCTTCAAATTGCTTGCTGATATTTTTTACTTCAATCATGAGTTAGTAATAGTTGAGTTAATATAACATTAAACAATAATATAAGTAAACTACTGTAAACAACTGCCTTAGTGCTCGATTTTCCAACTTCCAAAGCACCACCTGAACAATAAAAACCCTGATATGACGAAACGGAAGTGATAATAAAAGCAAAGAATAATGTTTTTATTAATGTGTATGTAATATAATATGGTTCAAATGCATACTGAATACCATAAATATAATTTTGACTTGTAACAGCTCCAGATAATACCCCCGAAATATATCCACCCGAAACTCCTACAAAAATACTTATCAATGTTAAAAACGGATTTATAAAAATAGCAGCAATAATTTTAGGTGATATTAAATAGTTTGCCGAATTTATACCCATAACTTCCAAAGCATCAATTTGTTCGGTAACACGCATAGTTCCAATTTCAGAAGCAATATTTGAACCAACTTTACCTGCTAAAATTAAACCTGCAATTGTTGAGGAAAACTCAAGTATCATTGAATCTCTTGTACCTAAACCTACTAGATATAATGGGATAAAAGGATTTGTAATATTATATGCAGTTTGTAATGTTATTACTGCTCCCATAAAAAACGAAACAATAATTATTATTCCTAATGAATTTATTCCCAAAGAATCTATTTCATGGAATATCTGTTTGAAAAAAATGCGAGCTTTTTCGGGACGTGAGAAAACCTTTCTCATTAATTTAGCGTATCTTCCGATATGAAAAAACACTTTCATTTTTTTTGTATATTTGTTCGCTAAATTACAAAAATTAATTATAGGACTTTCGCAAAAAAATAATTTTAACCACAGAGATAGAAAAATTTAGGATTAATGAATTACAATTAAGGATTTAAAAATCCCAAATCCCAAATCCCAAATCCTTAATAGAATTAATATATGTGCAGTAAAGAGAGTATTTCTTTTATTAAAAATTTAACTACATATATCGGTGAAGATGCTGCAGTTTATATCGAAAAATTTACAAGAGGATTAACTTTAAAAATAATAGTTACAAAAGAAAGAGAGTCGAAATTTGGCGATTATTTGCAATCTGTTAATGGAAAACCACAAAGAATAACTGTAAACGGAAATCTTGATAAGTTCTCTTTTTTAATTACTTTTTTACACGAACTTGCTCACTTAAAAGCTTTCGAAATATATGGGAAAAAAATTAAAGCTCATGGCAACGAATGGAAATCGGAGTTTATTAAAATTATAATTGATTCATTAAACAACGAGCTTTTTCCTGCTGAAATCGCCTATATTATAAAAGAACAATATGTAAATAAAAAAAAAATATCCTACTCCTCAAGAATTAAAATTTCAGACTCAATTAATAAATATTTAAATATAAAAATACCAAAAAGATTAGAAGACTTTCCAATAAATGCATCAGTTGAATTAATAAACGGTATGAAAGTTAAAATAATAGAGCAAAAACGTACAAGGTTTTTGTGCAGATGTTTAAATGATAATAAAATGTACTTTGTTCAAAAGAAAATTGAAGTAGTGAAGCAGCACAGTTAAACTGATTTTATTCCACACTCGCTCGCTCTCGAAGCATATCGCAAACGCATAAAGCTAAATAATATTTTTTAGCTAAAAAACCTTATTACACAAGAAATTAACACCTTCCGGGATTTAAAAAATTAAAAATCGTTAATCATTATTCGCTCTTCATTATTGATTATAAAAAAACACCGAATAATTTACCCCGTTGAATAGTATATCCTAAATTGGCAATATTGCCCAAAACGATTATTCTACGGGGTGAATATTGAAGAGCGAATGATGAAGTCAGGGAAATATACCCGTCAGACCGCTTGGAGCGGTCAGACGGGTACGTGGTATATTCGGGGCCTTTGTAATCTGCGATTTTAATATCGTGCTTCAAATGAATAACCCCGACATTTATGTCGGGGGTTTGAATACCCCATCTGATGCGGGCTTTAGCCCATAAATTCAATTCTTAACTTGACGCTAATGCGAAGCATATCGGGACTGCGAGTGAGTATTTTATTTACCTCTGGTATTTTTATTTTTGTTTATAATTTACAATAAATGTATTTTGTTATAATGGGGCAAGATGCCAAATTAACAATCACTTGCAAGATGCGAGCGATTGCGGGGGACAAACTGCGAGTGAGTGTGAGTATTTTATAATGCTCTGGCATTTTTTGTTTCTAATAAAATTTCTTTTGATTTCCTTATATTTTTTTACTTTTGCTGAAATAAAAAATATAACTATTTATAACCATAAAAATTATCTAGCAAAGCAATCAACACTATATATGCAACCAGAAATTAAAAATAGATTACTCGCTTTGCTCGTGAGATCGCTTCGCTAAGTTCTTCGCTAATCACTCAGAATGACAAAAAGAAAACAAAAATCAGAAACCAAAAACCAGAAACTAAAAACACAGAAAGATATAGAATTAGATAGAAATACATTGAAATAAGTAGAAATAAGTAATAGATTGAGAGGACAAGATTGGGAAGACAAGATTGAATAGATTGGGAAGACAAGATTGAATAGATTGGGAAGACAAGATTGAATAGATTGGGAAGACAAGATTGAATAGATTGGGAAGACAAGATTGATAGGATTGATTATATTTGAGGTTGAGGTTAAGGTTAAGGTTGAGGTTAAGGTTGAGGTTGAGGTAGCAAGATTGAGTAAGATTGATAAAACAAGATTTAAAAGATTGTTAAATTGCTAAATTGTTCTATTGTTGCTATTGCATAACAATGAAACAATGAAGCAATGAAACAATGAACATAGAACAATGAACATTTTTGAACTTTTTTAAACATTAAAAGATAAATATTAATGTAAATAAAAATATATGAATAAAGATAATTATTGCATAATAATGGCTGGTGGCATAGGAAGCAGATTTTGGCCATTAAGCCGAACTTCTCGTCCCAAACAGTTTCTTGATATTTTAAATACCGGAAAAACATTTTTGCAGGATACATTTGAAAGATTCAGAGAAATTTGCCCTGTCGAAAATATTTATATTGTTACAAATAAAGATTATAAGCAACTTGTAGCCGAACAACTCTCCGAATTAAAACCTGAACAGATTTTACTTGAGCCACAGCGTAAAAACACAGCTCCCTGTATTGCTTATGCAAATTATACTATTTTAAACCGTAATCCAAATGCGAATATTGTTGTTGCTCCATCCGACCATTTAATTTTAAATTCTGCCGAATTTAAATCAACAATATTAAAAGGACTCGAGTTTGTAAAAAATAATGACGCCTTGTTAACTATTGGTATTAAACCTCAACGTCCCGAAACAGGTTATGGTTATATTCAGGTAAATAAAGACGGAAAAATTAATGGTAAATTATTTAAAGTTAAAACATTTACCGAAAAGCCGGATATTAATCTCGCTCAGATTTTTTTCGAAAGTGGTGAATTTTATTGGAATAGCGGTATTTTTATCTGGAATATTAAAACAATTAATAAAGCTTTTGAAACTCATTTACAGGAAGTTGATGTGTTATTTAAAGAAGCTTTTCAATTCTTTTCTACTTATAAAGAAGATTATGCTATTTCAACAGTTTATGCCGAATGTAAAAATATTTCGATTGATTACGGTATAATGGAGAAAGCTAATAATGTTTTTGTGATTTGTGCTGATTTTGGCTGGTCAGATATTGGAACATGGGGTTCACTTTTTGAAAATTTACCCAAAAACAAAAATAATAATGTTATAAAAGGAGAAAATGTGGTTACATATAATACCGAAAACTCTATTGTTAATGTTCCCGATAATAAACTTGTTGTAATTAATGGATTATCAGATTTTATTATAGTTGATACTGCCGATTCATTATTGATTTGTAAAAAATCGGATGAACAGCAAATAAGACAAATTGTAAATGATATAAAAATTAAAAAAGGTGATAATTATATCTGATGGTACTTAAAGTGGACGGTTGCAGGTTATATGTTCATTGTGCAAAAAAGTTTTTAGTTTAGAGTTTTTAGTTTATGGTTTTGAAAACCTGAAACTTCAAACCTGAAACTCGAAACTATAAACTCGAAACTTTAAATTTACGTTTTTAAAAAGAGGCGTTTTTTTAATATTCCCATAAGTCGTGTTCAAACTTAAACACAAAATCTTTTATTTTATCCGATTCAATCAAAGCATCTAAGCCTTTGGTAAATTGACCAATGTAACGGTTATCGTAAACATTTGTTTCCTGAAATATATAACTACTAAAACGACGTTTAAAGAAAACATCATCGAAAGTACGACGTTCAGCGTCATTATTTGGGTTAAACACTTCGTGATTTGCTAAAAGTGGTCGGACAGCAGGAAAGTAAACCCAGCAAACTTTTTTCATCGAAAATTCTTTCTCATCTGTAGTATCTTCTGAGACTTGTATTTCTTGATTTAATGCTGCTGTTTTTTCATACATCCTGATAGGGCATAAACCAACAATTCTAACTTCAAGCATTGCACGCTGTTTATCGAAATACCAAACTTCTTTTAATAATAATCGTTGCACTTCAGAAGTAGTTCTTTCACGTTGAACAATTACTGGCTTTGTTTCGCCGGTTTCAGGGTCATCTACATAAGTAGTATCAGTTCTTACATCAAATTTTACATCAATTTGGGTTGCTGTCATTGGTGTTGTAAATTCATCATCGCTATCATCGTAAACTACTAAACCTTCCTGAGCAACACCATACAATATTAAATCAATTAAACTATATCTGTCATCCATTTTTGTGGTAGGGAAATACAATGGATGATTTATTTTTTCACGCAAATCAAGCATTCTCCACATTTTTTTCGACCACATCATATCTGCTTCGCGAAGATGATGATAAGGAATTGGTTTACGTGCCGGAACATGTTCTTTTACGTAAATTCCATCTAATACATCGCTAACCTGAGCTTTTGCAAAAGGAGCGAAAAAGATGGAAACTGTTAAAATTATTATTATTTTTTTCATAACCAAAAATTTAAATATTATTGGAGTTTAAATGAAATTGTTCCTATATCAGTAACAGTACCATCGGGACCTTTTGCTCTAACATTTTCAATACGAACTTTTTTGCCTTTTGGTACCTTATTTATTAAAGCAATTTGTTCAGGAGTAAATCTTCCGCTTTTTGATGCTGGGTCTTGGTCAAAACCACCAATTGTTGCCGATACAACAAAACTTACTACCGAAAATTTTAATTCAAAATCAAAGTTTTCGAGAGTTGCAGCAGGACCAACTTGAGCTGTTAACAAACCTTTAGAAATATTTCCACCCTTTTGTCCGGCACAAGTTGGAACAGGGTTAGGAACTCTTTTTATTCTGAATTCTTTTGAGCCCATACTTCTCGAAGTACCTTTATCATCTTTAGCGTTTACGCTAATATTACATTTTCCAACCTTTGATACACGGGCAACCCAACCTTTTCCTGATTTTGAAAGTGAACCACCTGAACATGAAGCTGAAATTTGGTCGTCGCGGAAGCCAGGAACAGAAATTTCCATAGGATTATCAACACCAATATATAATACATTCATTTTTGTAGGAGAAACTACCGCCATAGGAGGAGCAACAGTATATTCGATATTGTATTTTCCACCTGATTTTACAGGATAATCGGTAAACAGTCCGGTTGAAGAATTAAATACCTTTATTATAGAAGCATAAGAATGATTGCCTTGTCCTGCACCTTCAACAATATACTTTCCCATACCACGCTGAATATTCAGAGTTTTTACATTTCCTAAAAGTTTACCATTTATTGAATCGTAACTATCACCAACTAAAACTTTTGAAGCAGTATCGGTAGAACTGAATGCTGCAATAAATAAATCTGCTTCATACTTATCACCGGAAATCAAAAAACTACTTTTAGGAATTACACGTGGAGCAACAGTATCAAATTTAAAATCAGTTGCACCAATTCCACCGAGTAATGTTTGAATTATAGTAGCTTCAGCATTTTTAACTTGATTTTGAATTTGTGACAGCAATGTAATTGTTGCAGCAGCAGGAATTTCAGCAAACAAGGATGTTTCCCAATATTTTTCGGCAGGTTCATCGGCGCTTGCTTTAGGGTTGTTTTCTGTGTTAATTCCCAAATCGCCCAACCCTCTAATAGAAAGCTCTTTATTTGGTAAAGAAATGTCAGATTTTTTTAACTCTGCAAATAAATTTTTCTTAAACTCTGATAGTTTCTCTTTCAACTTTCGGGCATTACCTTGTGAACCATCTTCACTATCTCCTAACATATAATTATGAGGTACATCGCGATTATCTTTTCCTTCAAAATGTCTCATATCTTTTATGGCAGCAGGTGCGTTCTCAGTTCCTTCAATATTCGTTATTAAGTCAGCCTTTAATTTTTTTATGTATGTATCCAAATCTTTTGAATATTTTTTTATATTCATTGCCGCCCGATAATATGGAGCTACTTTAATCGGGTCGTTTTGATTTGCAACAACAAAAGCGTCATAAGTAAAACTATTTTTTAATGAGAAGTTAGTATTTGTTTTCTCCATCCCTTCGTTAACAATAACGAAAGCATCAAGAATATCTTTTGAAACATTTAAGGCAAGCATAGCCGTCAAAAAAAGATACATCATACCTATCATTTTCTGCCTCGGAGTTTCCTTACAATTTATTGCACCCATATTCTAATATACTTTATAATAATATAAACAAATCATTTTTTAGATTATTTTGAAAAATTCATAGCCGAAAGCATATTGCCATAAATTGTATTCATTGCACTTAAGTTTTGACTTAATTTAGAAATTTCTTCACGATATTTCTTGACATCGTTGGCAGAACTTTTCATGTTATCAATAATATCTTCCATTCCGGTATATAATTTTTTTGTTGATTCAAGATGCTCATTAGAATCTTGTAATTGCAACTCAAAAATGGAATTTAATGCTATAAGATTCTTAGACATCATTTGTAATTGTTCGCCATAACTCCTTGAGCCGGATTTTGTGTTTTCTAATTCTGAACTCATTATTTCAGCTAACTGACTGTACGATTCAGAAAGTTTTGTACCTGAATCAGTTACCATCTTAGCTATTTCACTTCCGCTATTTGTCATAGTATCTGCAAAAGATATTGCACTGCTATTAATCACTTCAGAAAGCTTTGTACCTGAGTTAGTTATCGTTTTAGCAATTTCGCTACCGCTGTTTGTCATTGTGTTTGAAAATGAATTAACACTACTGTCTATTACTTCAGAAAGTTTTTTGCCTGAGTTAGTAATATTATTTGCAATTTCGTTTCCGCTGCTGTTCATATTATTTGCAAAAGATGTAGCACTGCTATTAATAACTTCAGAAAGTTGCTTACCTGAGTTAGTAATCATACTTGAAACTTTATTTCCGCTTTGTGAAATAGTTTCGGTAAAACTTGTGATACTTCCAGAAACAAGTTCGGCAGATTTTTCGTAAGATTTTGAAAGGCTGTTTGCTGAATTATTTAATGATTGAGCAGATTGTCCATATAAATCGGCAAATTCACTAACTTTTGATGATGCTTTATCGAAACTAGTAATATACTTATTTGTTGCCACACTTGCATCAGAAACATCCGAAAGTTTTTCAGTAGTTTTGTTCAAAGAACGTAAACCAAGACCTAATTTTTCGAAAAGTTCCGGAGTAATGTCTGCGCTATTAATAAGTTCATCAAACCTTTCGGAAGCACTTTTTTTAGAAATCTTATCTTTTTCCTTTAAATCTTCATCTATAATTTCATCATCCATACCTGCTAATATGGGGTATGCCAAACTCCAATCCCACTCAACATGAAGTGGCTCAAAAGCAGAAGTAAAAAAGATAAACGCCTCGGTACTAAGACCTATTACAATCATTATACCTGCACCAGGCCAGTGCATAATTTTAAACATAGCTCCAACTAATACTACGGATGCTCCCCATCCATAAACTTTTGCCATGAACTTTTTCCAACCTCTGGTTTCAACAAGTTCGCCGATACTAAATCCCATTTTTTTAAATTTTTAAATGTTAATATTAAAGACAATAATTAATAAATTTGTGAACCGGAACCACCATCGCTTACGTCGCGTCCTAAATATGACCTTACGCAACGGAAACCTATGTATGATTTTGCAGTATCCTGATACTCATAAGAACGAGTACCGCACTGCATATAATATGAAATATCTTTCCATGAACCACCACGAATAATTTTTCGTTTACGAACAGGTGGGTCATCGGGTAGAGCTTCGTATTGATAATCCGGACTTAAATCATCTGTCCAGCTATAAGCTGCTTCGTCAAAAGCGTTATTTGTCCATTCCGAAACATTTCCGCCCATATCATATAATCCCCATTCGTTAGGGTCGTTACTTGCAACAATTAATGTGTAAACGCCACCATCGGCAGAATAATTACCACGCATTGGTTTAAAGTTTGCAATATAGCATCCTCTATAATTTTGAGTATAGTAACCTCCCCAGGGATACATGGCACCTTTTAAGCCGCCACGAGCTGCATATTCCCATTCCGATTCGCTTGGTAATCTATAATCCTGAACAAATGTTTCGCCCATAGATGCTAAAAAGGAGCTATTCAATAATTGAGTTCTCCAAACACAAAATGCGCGGGCTTGTCTCCAGGTAATTCCAACAACAGGGTAGTAGTCGAATGCAGGGTGCCAAAAGTAATTTGCATAAGGTTCATTAAATGAATAGGTAAAGTCGCTAACCCAACAAAGTGTATCGGGATATACATTTACAACATCTCGAACTATATAAGAAGAGCGGTCTTTAACTTGGATTCTTTGTCCTTTTGTAGCACTTTTATAATTATAGTCGGTAACTTCACCATCATATTTATTTTCATCAGCATTCCATGCACGGCGTGATTCATTATTAAAGTCGTATTTTTTTGCTGCCTGACGCAAGTCAATCCAAAAATATTCAAAATTTAATTTTCTGGTATCCAACTCTTTACGACGATAGAATCGTTCTTGTTCGGGGAGGAATAGTTCATTAAGTATTTCACGTTGTTCTGGGTCTTCCCATTTTATTTTTTCTTCCCAATTAATAAAAGGTGGGTTTAATTCTTCGCCATATTCATTTTCGGTAATTAAAAACTGCTCTAACTGTGCACCTAAAAGTTTAGCTGCAATAGAATCGCGAACCCACTCTACAAATTGGCGATATTCGTTATTTGTAATTTCTGTTTCATCCATCCAAAATGGAGGAATTGTTACTGTTTTTGTTTCTGCTGTCATAGCCCAAGGAACATCCTGGTCATCAGGACCCATGTTATAGCTACCACTTTGTATGAACAACATACCATAAGGTGGAGCTTCAAACCATGATTCTCTATTGGGAACTCCAACTAGTTCGCCATTACCGGAATTAGAACAACTGTTTAATCCAGTTAAAGCAATGAATAAAATTAAAACTGCTACTAAAGTTTTCATACGGCATTTATTTATTATGAGAACTTGTTATTTCCATTTTTATTATAAAAATCTAACACTTCCATATTTTCCTCTTGGTCCTGCTTTAGTTATATTAAAGCAGTATTTAGCCATAAATTCAAAAGAACCTTTTTCATAAGCCCTTAATTTAGACGTCGTTAAATCATAAGCTAATGCAAAAGTAATATTTGATTGAGTAGTAAAACCAACCATTACAACTATTGCATCGCCAAAACGATATGATAATCCTCCACGAAACTGACGACGAAATTCGAGCAACAGGTTAAGGTCATACTGGTTTGTTCTGCCGTCCGATTTAATAAAAGCTGAAGGGTTTAGTCCCCAGTTTTTATCTGGTAAATTAATATAAGAACCTGCTACTATATAATAATGCCTTGCTATAAAAGGCATTTTACCAGATTCATATTTTAAATCGGGTTGGGTAAGGTGAGTTGATGATATTCCACCATATATTTTATCGTCTTTTGCACGATAAAATAAACCAAAGTTTGCATCGAATACATATTTATTTTCGGAATGTGGAATTGCAGGGTCTGTATAGGGATTTGAAGCTCCGGGAACATTATTTAATTTGTCGGGTGTTACCCATTCTCCATTTAATGATTTATTTACAAACCCAAGGCCTAATCCTAAACCTAATGAGCCGGTACCTATTTGTAATCTATAAGCATAAGCTAAATTCAAGTACATATTTTTTTCGAAACCAACATTATCGCTTAAAATATTTATACCTATACCACTACTAATGCTGGATATTGCCATATCTCCGCTAAATATCATAGTTTTTGGAGCTCCTTCAAAACCCATCCATTGTGAACGATAAAGTACTGATGTACAAATCGCTTCGTTGCTTCCAGCAAATCCCGGGTTTACTGGCAAAATGTTATATTTATTTAAACTTAATTGTGGGTCTTGCTGTGCAAGAAGATTAATTCCCAACATTATTATAGCTAAAAGAGAAATTATTTTCCTCATATTCAGATGTTTACTTCTCTAGGTTTATGTTTAAATTCCACTTTATCACAGCGTAAAGTAAATAAAAATATTAATTAAAAACAAATTTTATTTTTTTTTTCAATAATTTTTTAATATTACGACTTTGTACGAACAAAAATTAATAAAGTTATATTTTGTTTTAAAATTTATTTTTGTTTAAAATCAATTCAGGGCTAAAGCCCAATCTCTATTTTTATTTTCCCCCGACCTAAAGGTCAGGGTTAAACTGTAAATATCTAAAAGAAATATCAAAAATTCACTTTTTATAAATGCAAAATTGTTAATTCTCAAATCTTAATTATTGTTAACGCAAAATTAAGAAAAATATTATATTTAATGTATATTAACATATTTTTTGAAAAAATTTCCACCATCTATCTGGTACATTACCAGAGCAAGCCTTCTTATAATCTGAATATGAGCAAGATACTGTTAAATGTTTTTCAAACTTTGATTTTGGATATGGAATGTCCATCCACCATCTTTCGCTAATTTTACTTTTATAGAATGTTATTGATGAATCTTTCCCAACTTCGACATAAAACTTAACAATATAATTAGATTTTTTTTGAGGGTTCTCAATTTTACGTTGCGAAAATCCTTCTAAAAAATACCATATTGCCTGTGCTGTAATCATTGCTTCTGTATTGCTAAAACTATTACCATATATACAAACATCAGATAATCTGCTGCTAATTCCTGCATATTTTGCAAGTTGACAGAATTCTCTTGTTTCTAAACCATTTGGTGAAATAACATTTTCATCTAAAACAGTTCCTTTTATTGAATTAATATTTAAACACGTTAAATCGGAATCCCGAAAAAATGGTTCTGTTTCAGTAATATCTGATTGCACTATTCCTAAACGAATTGTGTCAAAATATAAGCGTGAAAGAACATTTAATTCTTCATGAGAAACAAAATATGACTGAAACCCTAACAATGAGAAATTGAAAATGCAATTATTTTTTCGCAATATTATTTTAGGTAAGAAATGAATATTTTGTTGAACAATATTTTTGTGTTTCAAATTAATATTGCTCTCAACCGAAACTATATTTATTGATTTATTAATTTCTTCGTAAGCGAGATATGAACCAAAGGGAATATTGTTATTGTCTCCAATTATGATTGTTGTTATTTTTTTTTGATGTAGAATGTTTAATACTTCGCGAATGCCATAAATTATATCATTGGGATTATTTCCTTTTTTTAAATTTCCTAAGTCAACAACATCATTAATAAAAGGTGTAAATAATGAGTAAAGACATTCTCTTATTTTATCGCTAAGATGAGTTTTATTATCTTCTGTTTCGCTAAATACCCCAAAAATTGCAATTTTCGCTTTACTAATTTCAATTAATTTGTTATTTGTTGTATATGAACTAATTTTATTAGCAAAACGTGTTTTTTCGTCATAGTTTTTTTTAACTATGTTTTTTAAATTAATTGGATTAAAAAAATCAAACAGTTGCTCCATATTTCAAGTATCAAATTTCAAATTCCAAGTTTCAAATTCCAAGCCAACTCCAAGCGTTATGACTGGTACGTAGTACTATTGTGTGTCTATTTCCTATACCCGTCTGACCGCTCCAAGCCAAGTTCCAAGTTTGAGATTTGGTTCTTGGTTCTTGAAACTTGGGGCTTTATCTTTATGTATGAACTCTATTTATTCTACTTTGCTTTTTTTGCTGTTTTAGCTTTTTTGGGGGCAGGTTTTGTTTTTATAACTTTTGGTTTTTTCTCTGGGCTTTGTTTTATTATTTCATCAACATCTTTATACGTTAATGTATTCCAATCTGTATTAGGTGGAATGCGATAATTTAAATCATTAAATTTAATATATGCACCGTATCTGCCTTTTACTATTTTTAAATTAACATCTTCTTTAAATGCTTTTAAACAACTATTTGCAACCTGATTTTGTTTCTCAATAATTAACTCAATTGCTCTGTCTAACACAATTGTATATGGGTCATCTATGCCTTTTTTTAATGAATAAAATTTACCATCGTGCATAGTATAAGGTCCAAAGCGACCAATATTTGCAACAATTTCCTTATCTTTATATAATCCAAGTTTTCGTGGCAAAATAAACAGTTCTAATGCTTCTTCGAGTTTAATAGTTTCGAGATACTGGCTTTTTTTGAGACTTGCGTATTTTGGTTTTTCGTTTTCGGTTTTTTCGCCCATTTGCACAAATGGTCCAAATTTACCGAACTTTACATAAACAGGTTTGCCTGTTTTTGGGTCTTTTCCTAATAATCTTTCGCTTTTCTTTTTTTCTATTTTCTTTGAACTTTCATCAATTTTAGAATGAAATTTTTCATAGAATTTTTTTAACATTCTTACCCATTCTGTTTTTCCTTCAGCAATTTCATCAAATTCCAATTCAACAGATGCGGTAAAATTAAAATCAATAATATTAGAAAAATTTTCAACTAAATAGTCATTAACAACCATGCCTATTTCAGTTGGAAAAAGTTTCGATTTTTCGTATCCGTAATTTTCAGATTTTGAAGATTCTTTAATTGTATTATTTGTTAAGGTAATAGAAATAACCTGCCGTTCTTTTCCTGCTCTGTCTTCTTTTACAACATATTCGCGTTTAATTATTGTATATATTGTTGGTGCATAAGTAGATGGGCGTCCAATTCCTAACTCTTCCATTTTTCTAACAAGACTTGCTTCGGAGTATCGTGCAGGATGATGACTGAATTTTTCGTCGGCACTAATATTTTTCATTTCCATTTTTTGATTTTTCTGCATAGGTGGAAGTAGCGAAACACCTTGTTCTTCGGCATCGTCGTCGGTTGATTCCATATATACTTTTAAAAATCCATCAAACTTTATAACTTCACCTGTAATATTAAATTGTTCTCGTGCATTTGAAATGCTTATTGTTACTATAGTTTTTTCGATTGCGGCATCGCTCATTTGCGAAGCAATAACTCTTTTCCAGATTAATTCGTAAAGTCTTTTTTCATTAGCCGAAGCCGAAACGGTGTTGTTCGAAAAATATGTAGGACGAATTGCTTCGTGTGCTTCCTGTGCTCCTTTTGATTTTGTTTGAAATTGGCGTGTTTTACTATATTGTTTGCCATATTTTTCGTCAATTTCTTTTTTTGAAGTTGCTATTGCCAAATCGGAAAGATGAACCGAATCAGTACGCATATATGTAATGTGTCCAGCTTCGTATAATTTTTGTGCTAATGTCATTGTTTGCAATACCGAGAAACCAAGTTTGCGACTTGCTTCCTGTTGCAATGTAGATGTTGTAAATGGTGGTGCGGGAGATTTTGTTGAGGGTTTTATTGAAATATCTAAAATTGTAAAAGTTGATTTTTTACATTTTTCGAGAAAATCAATTGCTTCTTTTTTTGTTGTGAACCCTTTTTGAATATCGGCTTTTACTTCATATTTTTTTCCGTTTTTGTCAGTAATAATAAATATTCCGGAAATTTTATATTGCGAAACAGGTTTAAAGGTAAAAATTTCACGTTCTCTTTCAACAATTAATCTAACAGCAACCGACTGAACTCTACCTGCCGATAAACTTGGTCTGATTTTTTTCCATAATAATGGTGAAAGTTCAAAGCCAACTAATCGGTCGAGAATTCTACGTGCTTGCTGAGCATTAACTAAATTATAATCAATTCCTCTGGGATTTTTAATAGCATTTTGAATTGCTTCTTTTGTAATTTCGTGAAATACAATTCTTTTTGTAGAGGTTTTTTTTAACTCGAGAGTCTCGAATAAATGCCATGCTATTGCCTCTCCTTCGCGGTCTTCATCAGATGCTAACCAAACTGTTTTAACTTTTTTAGAAAACTTTTTTAATTCGGCTACCGTTTTGAGTTTATCTTCCGGAATTTCGTAGTTAGGTTTGAAATTATCTTCAATTTCGACACCAAGTTTCTTTTTTGAGAGGTCGCGTATATGCCCAAAACTTGACTTTACAATGTACCCTTCACCAAGGAATTTCTCAATGGTTTTGGCTTTTGCAGGAGATTCTACTATTACTAAATTTTCTTCCATCTTTTTTATATAATTTTGGCGTGCAATTTATATATTTTATTTTTAAGATTAATTTTATGCACTTTTTTTGTTGTTAAAAACATAATTATTAAATTTGTTATGAAAGAAAAAACGCCAGAAGGCACTGATAATAAGAACAATAAATTTTTTATAAAAATTTTATGGTTTCTTTTTATTTTCCCAATTATTTCGCTCTTTATCTTGTTTTTTTGTATTTCGCAAGGTTATTTAGGTTATATGCCAAGTTTTAGCGAGATGGAAAACCCAAAAAACAATCAAGCTTCAGAAGTTATATCAAGCGATGGTGTTGTATTGGGTACTTTTTTTAAAGAAAACCGTTCAAATATAAAATTCGAAAATTTATCGCCAGAGCTTATAAAAGCATTAGTTGCTACCGAAGATATTCGGTTTTATTCTCATTCGGGTGTTGATGCCAGAGCTATTGGTCGTGCTTTGTTTGGCACAGGGCGAAAAGGAGGTGGAAGTACAATTTCGCAGCAATTAGCCAAAATGCTTTTTCCACGCGAAGATTTTTCTAACTTTTTTTCAAAAATTTTAAGAAAACTTCGTGAGTGGGTAATGGCAATTAAACTCGAAAAGCGTTATACTAAAGAAGAAATTATAACTATGTATTTTAATAAGTTCGATTTTTTAAATTTAGCGGTAGGAATTAAATCGGCTGCCAAAGTTTATTTTAATACCGAACCCGATTCTTTAAAAATTGAGCAAGCAGCGATGTTAGTGGGTATGGCAAAAAATCCATCACTTTACAATCCATTACGAAGGGAAGAATTAACAATGCAAAGAAGAAATGTGGTTTTAAATCAGATGAAAAAATACGATTATATTACAAGCGAACAATACGATTCGTTAAAAAAAATGTCTTTAGGAGTTAAATTTCAAAAAGTTGACCATAAAGAAGGAATAGCCACATATTTCAGAGAATACTTACGTATTATTATGGGAGCCAACAAACCTGAATCTGATGAATATATTGATAAACAAAAATATTACGAAGATTCACTTGACTGGGAAACAAACCCGCTTTATGGGTGGAGTAATAAAAATATGAAACCCGACGGAAAACCTTATGATATATATAAAGATGGATTAAAAATATATTGCACAATAAATTCGAGGATGCAAAAATATGCCGAATATGCTGTTGCAAGACATTTGAAAGATGAAATACAGGTTAAGTTTTTTAAAGAACAGAAAGGAAGGGAAAAAGCTCCCTTTGCATGGAATGTTAATGCTCAACAAATTGATGAGATAATGGAGCAATCAATGAGACGAAGCGAAAGATATAGAGTTTTAAAATCGAAAGGGTTATCTGCTTTGCAAATTAAAAAAAAATTTTATGAACCTACTCAAATGTCTGTATTTTCATGGAAAGGAGATATTGATACTGTTCTTACACCTTGGGATTCAATTCGATATTATAAATTTTATTTACGTGCAGGTTTAATGTCAATGGAACCACAAACAGGATTTGTGAGAGCTTATGTAGGAGGAATTAATTTTAAGCATTTCCAGTATGATATGGTTAAAGGAGGTAAAAGACAAGTTGGGTCAACATTTAAACCTTTTTTATATACTTTGGCTATGCAAGAGGGTTATTCGCCATGTTATGAAGTACCTGATATTCCAGTAACTTTTGAAATGCCAGATGGTACCCCATGGACACCAAAAAACAGTGGTAAAACAAAAAAGGATGGGCAAATGGTTACTTTAAAGTGGGCATTAGCAAATTCTATAAATTATATATCAGCATGGTTAATGAAACGATATAATCCTTATGCTGTTATAAATATTGTCAGAAAAATGGGTATTATAAGTAAAATTGATGCTGTTCCTGCAATTTGCTTAGGAACTCCCGAATTATCAGTTGCTGAAATGACTGCGGCATTCAGCACTTTTAGTAATCACGGAATTTATACCCAACCAATATTTGTAACAAAGATTACTGATAAAAACGGAAATGTTCTTGCTAATTTTAAACCTACCCGAACAGAAGCTATTAGCGAGGAAACTGCTTATTTAATGCTAGAGTTATTGCGTGGAGTTGTGGCTTTTGGAACAAGCTGGAGGGTTAAAGGCGTTTATAAAGTTGAAGGTGATATTGCTGCAAAAACAGGTACAACTCAAAATCAATCTGATGGATGGTATATGGGTTTAACCCCTCATTTAATGACTGGCGTATGGGTAGGCGGCGAAGACAGAGCAATACATTTTAGCACTCTTGAATATGGACAAGGTGCAAGCTTAGCTCTTCCAATTTGGGCTTATTATATGAATAAAGTTCATGAAGACAAAACGTTAAATTATCTGATAAAAGATGTTTTTGAGAAACCAAAAAATATTAAAGTAAATTTAGATTGTAGTAAAGACGATGAAAAGAATGTAAATCCAGATATAATTGAGGGGGTTGATTTATAACTCAGAAAAGTTTATAGTTTAAAAAAGTTTATAGTTTATAGTTTCGAGTTTATAGTTTCGAGTTTCGGGTTTTTTAACAACTCTAAACTAATGAAAAAAAGATTGAAAAGATTGAGAAAACAAGATTGAGAAGAAAGATTGAAGAACGTCTTCATCAATCCTATCAATCTTCTTCAATCTACATCAATCTTAAAAATATAAGTAATTAATAATGAGACAATAACTAAAATATAAACAAATGAAAGAAATTACAAATTGTATATTGTTAATGATTTTTTTATTAGCAGTATTTTCATGTAATAACAGTGAATACGAAATTAAAACAGTTGATTTTGCCAATACTATCAATCAAACTATTCAAGAAAATGATACTAACCAAGATATTGAAGTTGTAATTGGAGCAATGATTTCTCCTAAAGAAACTTTCTCGAATTATAAAGAATTATTTGAATATATTACGAGTAAACTTGATAAAAAACTTACAATTGTTCAGCGAAAAAGTTATTCCGAATCAAATGAGTTATTAACAACAAATCAGGTTAAGGTTGGCTTTATTTGTTCGGGAGCTTATTTAAAAATAAGAGATAAGTGTGATTTGTTAGTAGTTCCTGTTTTTAATAAACTTCCTTATTATCAGGCATATATTATTGTAAATAAATCTTCTTCAATTAAAAATATTTACGATTTAAAAGGGAAATCTTTTGCATTTACCGACCCTTTGTCAAATACCGGGAAATTTTATCCCGAAAAAAGAATAAATGAACTTTTTAATACAGATTCACATAATTTCTTCTCAAAAACAACATATTCAAACTCTCACGATGCCTCAATACAACTTGTTGAGAAAGGTCTTGTTGACGGTGCATCTATTGACGGTTTAATTTACGAATATATGTTAAAAAAAACACCTGAAAAAGTGCAGAATATTTAAATTATTGAAAAATCGGAATGTTTTGGAAGCCCTCCCGTTGTTGTATCTAAAAATATTAGTAAATCGTTAAAGTTTAATTTAAAAAACACATTTCTTTATATGCAGAATGATTCTATAGGCAAAAAAATATTACAAAAACTAATGATAGATAAATTTATTATACCAAATGATTCTATTTATAACTCACTATTCCAGTATAATAAAAATCTAAATAACGAAACAATAAATTAATATTTTTAAGTTATTAAAAATGTATAAACGATATATTCCATTATTTTGGAAATTTACAATAGGTATTACACTTGCAGTTTTAATGTTTACCATAATAACAATTCCAATAGTTTGGAACTCTTTATCAAATTCGTTAGAGCGTGAATTAAAAAACAGAATAATATTTATTGCAAATAGTATTGCACAAAAATCATCTTCAAACATTCTTTATAATCAAATATCGGAATTAAATAATCTTGTAGAGGAATCGCAAAAAATGGACGACGAGATTGCATATATTTTTATTCTCGATTCTAAAAATAATGTTATTGCACATTCTTTTGATAACGGGTTTCCCATAGAATTATTAAAAGTAAATTCGTTAAATAATGATTCGCTTAATGTTGTTAAAATAAAGTCAAAAGATAAAAATGAATATATTTTAGATATAGCAACTCCAGTAATTGAAAAAAACATTGGAATAATAAGGGTTGGGTTATACGAAAAACAAATTCAAACTGATGTCAATAAAATTTATATAACGCTTGTTATAATAATAGTCTTATTTCTTATTATTAGTATATTCATAGCATTTTTATATTCATATTTAATAACTGTTCCAATAAAATTTATTAGCGAAATATCACAAAATATTAATTTCGATAATATTCAGAGTTGCTTCGAAAACAAGAAAAAACTCGAAAAAAGCAGAGCGTACAAGCTTCGACGCTTATTTTTTGCAAGCGATGAAATAGATATTCTTTACAATAAGTTTATAAACATGATTGAACGTATTGCAAAAACTCACGAAGAATTACAAGCTACCCATCGCAATATGTTAAATGCCGAAAAATTATCATCTATCGGAGTAATATCATCAGGAATTGCACACGAAATAAATAATCCAATAATCGGTTTGCAAAATTGCATTAAAAGAATATCGCACAACCCTAATGATATAAAACAAAACTTAAAATATTTCGATTTAATGAATGAATCAATTGATAACATTTCAAAAGTTGCAACTAGTTTGTTAAATTTTAGCCGAAAGCAAGAGTTTAAACTATTAAGAATGAATATTAAAATTGCACTCGAAAATTCGCTTCAATTAGCTGCATATCATTTAGAACGAAATTTTATATCCATAAAAAATAATATTCCTAACGAGATACCCTTAATATATGGCAGCCGAAATCATATCGAGCAGGTTTTATTAAATTTAATAATAAATAGTGTTGACGCTATTGTTGAGAAAAAGAAAGATAATTCTAAATATTATGGTGAAATTATTTTTAATTGCAAATCTGATAATAATTATATGTATCTATCTATTGATGATAATGGAATAGGTATTAAACAGGAAAATTTAGACAATATTTTTGAACCGTTTTTTACAACAAAAGAAATAGGGCATGGAACTGGTTTAGGGTTGTCAATTTCGCAAAATATTATAAATGAACATAACGGAAAAATTAAAATTGAAAGTATATATTTACAAGGTACAACAATTACATTAATTTTGCCAATAGAAAATATATAATAACTCACTCCCTTGCCCTCTTTTTGAATATCAGAGAGAGGGCATTAAAGGATGTGAGTTAAAAAAATGCTTAATTAAAAATGAAACGAACAAAAGTGTACGAACTAAAATTTTTCAAACGCTCCACTCTCTATTTGTAGAGAGGGGTTGGGGGTAAGCCGTTAAAAATTCACTAATTTTGATAAAAAAGTTCCCCCAACTTTTTGTATCATGCTGCTAATAAGACTTTTCTCTTTGTAAATAGACTCATACCTATATTTTCTTTTGACCACTTTTTTATGTCTGCTATTTTTACAGTCTCCATTATATGCTTTACACTTTTTTCATCTAAATTACTGTTAAAAGCTGCAATTGCTAAAATTAATGGTGTTAACGATGCCATTGGATTTTCACTTACTCTATTTTTATATTTTTCAAAAATTGATTCTAAAATATCTGATGAAAATAGAATAGTATTTGTATCGGGTAATAATTGAATTTGTTGGTTAATTTTTAAAATTAATTGTTCTTTCAATTTTCTACCATTTTTGCTTTCTAATTTCTCTAATATTTTTTCACATTTTTTAAAACTTAATTTTGATAACCCATTATGTTTTAGCTCTTTCTCTACTTCTTTTATGGATTGATTTATTTCAGATAATTCTTTTATTAATTCCGAATAATTTTTAACCCATGATAATTTTGTTTTAATTCTTTCAAGTGTTTTTGTTTCAAAATATTCTTGTAAGTATTTTATTTGTTCTGGGTCGTTTAATTTGTCTCGACTTATTACAAGTTCTTTGATTCGCTTTTTTAATGAATTTAGCTCTTTTGCTCGTTGAATAGCTTTTAATTTCCATATACAGTTTGAAAAAAAATTTATCAATTTCATAATCACAAATTTTAATTTGGCAAAACTTGTAATTATTTCAATACGTTTTAATGTCTTTTATTTATTTCATTAACAATCTGATATTTATATCTATATTATTTCCTTTTTTAAAAATTGGGGGAACTTTTTTTTTGAAAAACTTAAATTTTTAACGGCTTAGGGCATGCCCCATTGTTAAATGTTTCACTCTTTCGCACAATCTTACCCTTCAGTTCGCAACGACAACAATATGGACAGATGCTAATTAAATGTTATGCCAAATTAATTGGCAGCATTCTACCAATTTCGAGTACATAAATATTTTTATTATTTTTGTAAAAAATAAAAGATAAGGAAAAAGAACAATTTGAAAAACTTCGTAAATTGACCAGACAAGAAAAATTTGAAATTGTATATTTTCTTTGGGACAATATTGCTAAAGAGCAAGCTGACATGTCTATTCCTGCTGATCATCAACGAATAATAAATGAAAGGATTGAGAGAATCAGATCAGGAAACGCTAAATTTAAGACATGGGATGAAATTAAAATAAAATATAAGTTTACCTAATGGAATATACCATTTTAGTAATAGAAGAAGCTGAAAACGAGTTAGACGAATCTTTTATTTGGTATGAGACACAAAAAATTGGGCTTGGAGATGAATTTATTCAATATATCCAAATATCTTTTGATTTTATAAAAAATCATCCTGAAGCTTCTGAAAAAAAGAAAAAAATATTTATAGACATTTAATGAACAAATTTCCATTTGGAATATACTACACAATTGAAAAGAAAGTAAATCAAATTCAAATAATTGCCATATTGCATTTCAAAAGGAATCCCAAAATTTAGCGAAAGAGGTTAAAAAAATAAACAACATTGTATAATACAGTATGACTTTATATAGTGCGAAGCACCCAGCATGAATTTCATATTTAATAATGTTATCTTATTTCGTTATAGATTGAAGCCATTTTTATTTTTATTATGAACATTGTTAGAACCTTTAAGCAAAAAATAAAATTCGACCGAAATGAATTTTCCGGTGCCTTTGGCGATATAGGTACCGATTTGCCATTAGTTATTGGAATGATACTCGCATCTGGACTTGATAGTGCCAGCGTGCTAATTGTTTTTGGTTCAATGCAATTGCTTACTGCATTAATTTATGGAATTCCTATGCCTGTTCAGCCACTTAAAGCTGTTGCCATGATTGTTATTACTCAAAAAATAGCTCCCGGAGTAATTTATGGCGGTGGATTAGCCATTGGTATTTTAATGCTTATCTTAACTTTAACTGGCTTAATTGATTTATTAGCTAAATATATTCCTAAAGTAGTTGTTAGAGGAATACAATTTGGATTAGGTATTCAACTTTCATTAGTCGCTTTAAAACAGTATGTTGTATCAGATTCAATTTCTGGTTATTGGCTTGCAGGTGTTGCTTTTATTATTACAATTATACTACTTGGAAATAGAAAATATCCTCCTGCAATTTTTATTATTTTAATTGGCATAGTGTATGCTTTATTTGTCCACTTTAATAGTTTTGATATTGTTAAATCAGTTTCAGTATCATTGCCAAAATTTTATATTCCTAACTGGACTGATATATTAACAGGATTCTTAATATTAGCAATACCTCAAATTCCATTATCAATTGGAAATTCTATTATTGCTACTAAACAAATTGCAAATGATTATTTTCCTGAAAAAAAAATTACAGCCCGAAAAATTAGTTTTACATATTCAATAATAAATATTATAAATTCTTTTTTTGGAGGTATCCCAACTTGTCATGGCTCGGGTGGAATGGCTGGTCATTATACTTTTGGAGCAAGAACTGGCGGTTCGGTATTTATTTATGGACTTTTGTTTTTAACTTTAGGAGTGTTTTTTAGTGGTAGTTTTGAGCAAGTTGTTAAAATTTTTCCTTTGCCAATTTTAGGTGTAATTCTTTTGTTTGAGGGAATTACCCTGATGATTTTTATTAAAGACATTATTGATTCAAAGAAAAATTTCTTTATTGCAATTTTGGTTGGGCTTATTGCTGCAGGTTTACCTTATGGGTATTTAATTGGAATTATTGTAGGAACAATAATGTATTATATTTCTGATAAAAAAATTAAAAGCTATTTTAAAATTAAATAATAGTTATTGGTTAATAACCTAGTAACTTAATAACTTAATTACTTAATAACGTGTAATTTGTGATATTGTATAACTTATAAAATTATTTAAGATGAAACAACCATGATTAATTTTTAAACACACAAGGGAATGATTATTTTTGAAGAAAATACGCCACAGATTTCACAAATTGACACAGATCCGATAGCTCATATCTTTGCAAAATTAATATTTTTAAATAATTATATCTTTACAGAAATAACAATTTTTATGAGCTTAA